>Ga0316187_10000520_pt1 | contig 30351 bp, 27 predicted proteins | sample CroRivburrow1_MG_FD_204927 | JGI IMG/M metagenome (GOLD analysis project Ga0316187, IMG submission 204927) | Coastal sediment microbial communities from Maine, United States - Cross River worm burrow 1 | ecosystem: Environmental > Aquatic > Marine > Coastal > Sediment | place: USA: Maine... | reverse complement strand
AGGTTTTGTCCGGAAAACTGTCGGTGACAACCTGGACGGCCATACCCGGAAACAGTTTGCCCAGATTTGTTTCCGGAACGTAGGCGCGAACCCAGACGGGGTCGATCAGGGCCAATGTAAAAACGGCTTTCTGCGGAGAAGCCATATCGCCGGGTTCCAGAATGCGGTTTTGGATGCTTCCGTCGGACGGTGCGTAAAGGGAGGCATCGGCCAGCTTCTGGCCGGCCAACGCCAGCTCGGCCTCGAGGGCTTTCAGCTGCGACCTGGCCGCCGCAATGTCTTCCTTTCTGGGACCGGCCAGGGCCAGCTTCAACTCCTGCACAGTCGCCTGCAGCTGGGCCTGCGCGGCATCGGCTTTGGCCCTGGCCTGATCGATCTGCTCCGGGGCGATCAGGTTTTTCTCCGCCAGGGGTCGCAAGCGCCGGTAGGTTCGCTCGAGATCGTCGGCCTGGGCTCTGGCGGCCTCGACTTCGGCCCTTGCCCGCCTGATCTCCTCGACCCGGGTGCCGGCCTCCAGCTTGGCGATCTCGTCCCGCTGAGCCGCCACCTGTGACGCGGCCCGATCCACATCGTGTTGGAGCCGAACGGTCTCTAGACCAGCCAGCAACTGTCCCTTTTTCACCGGCTCACCTTCTTGAACCATGATATCGGCAATGCGTTCGCTGGCGTTAAAGGCCAGGTCCACCTGGCGAATATCCACGTTGCCATAAAGCACCAGTTCGTTTTTGTGTTCCTTTTGGTCTTGTAAAAAATGAACCCATAGCCCGGCGCCCACCGCCGCCAGGAGTATAAGGCCGACCACCAGCCGGATCACTTTTTTCTTCATCGAAACCTCTGTCTACCTGACTGAATATAAGAAAGACCGCACCGCGATGGCCCCAGTGGTCGGCCTCGACCAAATCTCATATAAATCGAAGCGTACAAATGCAAAACGCGTATTTGTCCCCGATTTTGACGCCGATTACAATAAAACAAATTTTGAACAGTTGACAAACAAAAATAGCTATTAGTCCATCTTGTGCATAGAAGACACCTCCTTGCTGGAGCTGTTGCGCTACATTCACCTGAACACCCTGCGGGCCTATCTATTAAAAGACCTATCGGCTCTGAATACGTATCCCAACACCGGGCATAGAATGCTAATGGGAATCGGAAAAAAGAATACGATGAAGTTGGCCAAGGTCCTATACATCAGCTGCAAAGTGTTCCTGTAGGAACACGACCGCTATAAGCATAGAATATAGAGGGGATGATGAAGAATAAAATGGTATATTCCGCAAATATTGGTTGCGACAATCTGCAGGGTGGGAATGCGCAATGGGAAGACCCAAAGTGAAGGGTGCAGCTATACCACAGACTGGATCGAGTGTCAGGGTGTCGTTTCAGTTTCCGAATCTTCTGCGGATGGCCTCTTTTTCAGACGGCGACAGGTTGTTCCAATTGTCCAGCGCTCGCTGGAGCTGCCCGCGCTCGGCCGGGGAAAGTCGCTGCCATCTGTCGTTGAGGTCCTGAAGTTGTCGGCGGTTCTGCGGCGGCATCCGGTTCAACTGCTTCATCCGACGCCGTAAGGTTTCTTTTTCCTGCGGTGTCAGCGACTGCCATTCCTGGTAATTTCTTTGAAAACTGCCGTTTTTTTTGTCGGCAATCAAAACCGGTACCTGGTCAATCTTTTCATTCTGGACCCTGAACCGGTGGACTTGGATATCCGCCTGGCGACCGTTTCGTGAGGTGCACCAGGCAAAAGAGGCTGATGCTAAAACGAGGATGGCGATAAGTGATAAGACGCCGCAGCAGCGGATCAAGCATCCCGCGCTTCTATGCAGAGCGCTCGTCGTGACCATACCGGATGTCCCCCTGCGTTCCCTGGTTATGTGTTTCGGAAGGATTCCGGCCGGCGGAATCGTCGACCACTTGGCTGAGCCTTTCCAGGGTATTGAAGTTTTTCAGCAGGTCCAGGTTTTTGACAATTTCTTCCTCATTTTCCGGTAATTTCTGCGAAATGTCAATTCTTTGGGCCACCGGTTGATCGATCGTGCCGGACCGTTTGTCGCCGAAATAGACCGCCACGAGGACAAGGACGCAGGCGGTCGCAAAGGCCGGAATCCACAGCGCCCGTTTTTCCTTGACGGGCTGCCGCCAGCCCCCCGGAGGGCGAAAGACGGCCAAACGGTCCTGCACCTTTCGGATCATTGCGGTGGAATCCTGCATCGACAGCGGCGGCGGCGCCATCGCTTGCCTGACCTGGCCGAGCATGGCCGTCAGATTTTCTTTTTCCCGACGGCAATCCGCACAGGTTCTCAGGTGGTCTTCCCAGGCTGAGCGCGCACCGGCGTCCAGTTCACCATAAACATCGAGCATAACCTGTTCATTTCGACCAGTACAATCCGGCATGCTACCCCCTCCCCAATCAACGCCCGGCCCAATCGGCCAGAGCGCCTCTCATGATCCGTGTCGCCCGGAACAGGTGACTCTTCACGGTTCCTTCGGCCAGTCCCATCGTTCGGGCAATCTCGGCTATCCGCATTTCTTCGAAAACCTTCAGGTTGAATATCATTCGCTGCCTGTCGGACAAGAGTGACATGGCACCGCGAACGTCCCGCTGCAACTCACGCGCGTCGACGACCGCGCCCGGGTTGGCGCTCGGTTCGGAACTGGCAACTTCTGCGAGGGTTTCGGACGGCTCGCGAGTGTCTTTTGAATTCGGCCTCCGAAAGAAAAACAACCGCCGCCAGCGCTTGCGGCGCCTGATCGAGTCCAAGCAAGTGTTGATCAAAATACGATAAAACCATGTATAAAAGGAGGATTTGCCTTCAAACCCATCGATTTTGCGGAGAGCGGTCAAGAACGCGTCCTGGGTGAGGTCCAGAGCTTCTTCCCGGTCCCCCGAGAGCATTCGAAAGGCGACCGCAAAGGCCTTTTCCTGGTAGCGCCGGATCAGCTCGTCGGAGGCCTGCCGATCCCCCTTTTTCAATCGTTCTACCAAAAGAGCATCAGGCTCTGCCGCAGAAGCGGGCGATGTCGATGGTGATTCCGAAGTGCCCCTTTCTGAAGGTCGTTTTCGATCGGCCGGCGCGGCTCCTTTTCTCGATGCCATAATTTCCTCTGAGCGGCGTCCCCAACCGGCGCCCCCTAACGGGGAGGAACCGGCCGGCCATACATCCGACATCTCCCCGCCGTATCCGCACCAGGGAATCATTTATCGGCCGTGGGTGGAGAACCCGAAAGCCCCACCGGGAAAAGCCCATACGCTATATAAAGTGTAACCGCTGCAAGGCCGGTAAGACCGTTGGGGGGTGTGCCCGTATCCGTATACCGGTCCGGAATAACGCTGGCGGTTTTGCCGGTAATGCCGATGCCGATTATAGCCGTTGTGTCGGTCGCGGTAAATAGAGCCGCTGGCCCGGTCCTGCATATGGTTCAGACGACGGCCCTCTTTGCGGCTCAGGTTGCCGTCTCTCAGTGCGTGATTCCTGTATTTCTTGACGCTTCGCTGCTGACGTGCCAGGTGAGTGAACTCCCTCTTTGTTATCTCGCCCTTTCTGACACCTTGGTGGATTCTGTTCTTCTGATTATTCTGCCGGTGCTGGAATCGGTCGCCGGCAAAAGACGCGTTCGCGAATATAATAACCAAGGAAACAGCCATCAGAAACGTTTTAACCAGATGTGAATTCATGGGTCGCTCTCCTTTCCGTCTCGTGTTGTCTGGTTAGACGCCACTATAGCCGGAAAGGTTTACCCGGACTCCAATGGTTTTATGCCCGGAGGTCAAAATGTGTCGATCCACGGTTTTATTGAGAGCTCAGGTGAGTTTCCAATCCAGAAATGTGCGATTTTCTGCAAGTTCAAGAATATTAAGGATTTGCGAGGTGGCCGACTCCTGCAGGCCCCACAAGCGATTCCGCAGACCTGTCGTGCCGACGACATGATTGACACAGAATTTGCGGAAAAGAGCCCTTTGGGGGCGGAAACTAATTGAAAAGTTTCAAATATTCGCCATACCCTTCTTTCTCCAGATCCTCCTTGGGGATAAACCGCAGCGAAGCGGAATTGATGCAGTAACGCAGTCCAGTGGGATGGGGACCGTCGGGAAATACATGCCCCAGGTGAGAGTCACCGTGCCGGCTGCGGACCTCGGTCCGCGTCATGAAAAAACTGCGGTCCTTTTTTTCGACGACGTGGTTCGGTTCGAGGGGCCTGATGAAGCTCGGCCAACCGGTACCGGATTCGAACTTGTCGGATGAGCTGAACAGCGGTTCCCCGGATACGATATCCACATAGATACCCGGCTTGTGGTTGTCCCAGAATTCGTTCTTGAAAGACGGCTCGGTGGCGTCTTTGCGGGTCACTTTATACTGCATTGGCGTCAGCTTTCGTTGCAGTTCCTCATCGTCGGGTTTGGTATAGCTCTTCGCCTGGTCCGGTTTTTTCGCAGCTGTTGCATCATCACCCCAGATTTTTTCGATGAACTGGTCCCGGCCGGAAGCGTGACGGTAAGCCTTGTAGCGCACGGGGCTCTTTTTGAAATAATCCTGATGGTAGTCCTCTGCCTTGTAGAATGTGGTCAGCGGAATAATAGGGGTAACGACCGCTCTGCTGAAACGCCCCGAACGGGCCAGTTCCGATTTGGAAGCCTCTGCCTGCCGCTTCTGTTCCTCATTGTGATAAAAAATGGCCGTCCGGTATTGTGGTCCCCGGTCGACAAACTGCCCGCCGTTATCGGTGGGGTCGACATGCCGCCAGTAAGCGTCCAGCAGTTCCCGGTAGGTCACCTTTTCAGGATCGTATAAAACCTGGACCGCTTCGTAATGCCCCGTACTGCCTGAAGATACCTCCTGATAAGTCGGGTTTGCTTTGGAACCTCCAGTGTACCCGGATATCACCTCGACGACACCGTGGAGCTTTACTAAGTCAGACTCCGAGCACCAGAAGCAGCCACCGGCGAAGGTCGCCGTCTCAAGATGTTTGAATGATGGGTCCATGCCTCGTCTTCCTATGTTGGTGTTAAACGTTCATTTCGTAAGCGTTCACAGGGCACCGCATCTGCTTTGTTGTCGGGCACTTGAAGTACAAAAGTACGTCTGTGCGCCCTACGCCTTGCATCTGCGGCACCCTGTAAACGCTTACAATTAGGTTGTTTGAAGCGCATCGGACTTTGAAACCCTGTGGATGGTTACTTCATTTCTATTTTCGTGTTGAACCTGAACGAACCGCCGCCACAACGCTTCGGATAGCGGCAGGATTGGTCCAGGTGTCGATACTGCAACCGTTGGCGATAAAGAACCGGTCTTTTCCTCCCAGCCGAAGCCCTTCGTGCACATGATCTGTCAAAAAGGCCGTGCTGTTGCGCGCCACGATGGTCTGATCGATGCCGCCCATTACGCAAGCATCTGTCTTCTGCTTCACCTCTGCCAAGGAAGGGCCATTCGGTCCGCGATCCCACCAGTTGAAAATGGGTACCGGAAAATCGAGGCAGTCGTCAAAATAAAGATCCTGACCGTGAATGTGGGCCGTGTTCATTTTCCCCATACCTGCTATTGCAGCGAAGACTTTTAACGCCGGCGGTTTGACAAACTTTAAGAATTCCCCGCGGGAGACAATTTCAGCCCCTGCCGGCACCGACATGAAGATGCCGGCCGAACCGAGGGCAAGCGATTTTCTGCAATAGACAATCAGGTTGTTGGCCACCACCTCCAGGGCGTCCAGCAACACCGCGGGCGCCTCGTCCATTAGCGCCTGCATGTTTTCTCCGGCCATGCTGCGCCGGATGGTCTGCCAGGGATCGAAAACGGTATCGATGAAAAAGGCGCGGTCTCGCAGCTCTTTCGCGATCACTTCCAAGGCCCGGAACTGTTGGGCCCACTCGGTTTGTTCCAACTTCAGCGGCCTTAAATGTCTCAGGTCCGCCGCCGTTTTGATCGTCTCCATTCCAAAAGGCGACGGATAAAAATAGTCGTTCATGACCTTGAGAAAATCGAGATCATAGTGTTTGTAGTACTCCAGGCTCAACCGAGCAAACTGTTCTCCCGAACCGTGTTGGACCCCGAAGTGGTACCACAGTGACAGCGGCGGCCGGTCCGGTGCGCGGCCGCTCAACACCGCTTCGACGCGCTCGATCTTGTTCACTATAAACTCTCCTTGTCATAGACGTTGCAGATGCAGCACAAAAAGGTGGCCGGCTCGGTGTCGCTGATGTTTCTCATCCCGTGCGGCTCCATGCTCGGTAAATAGATGACATCACCTGGTCCGCAGACCATGCTTTTCAGCGGTTTGTCGGTCTCAGGATCGTATTGGTAACACTCGAACCGTCCACTGAGGATGTACATGGTCTGTTGATAGAAATGGTTGTGAATGGGGATTTCACCGCCGGGCTGGGCCGTGAAGTACCGCAGGCCGTACTCCGGGTAGCCCATGCCGTCCTCGCCGGCCTTCGATAGCCAGCGCACGCTGATCCCCTTGACATCGTGCTGTTTTCCCCGGTAGGGAAATTTGTCTATTTTGACGTCCTCGCGGTCTTTCCAGTTCAATACGTCCATGATCATCTTCCTTTGTTTGCCGACTTATTTTGTTCTCAAAGAAGCGCTTTGTGATATTGTAGGCGTTAGGTGGCATATTCAATTCATTAGTGTAATATAGTGCGCTCACTTTAAGCGTCAAGCCACGACCCCCCTTGACGACTCGTGGTGCCGATGACAGGAAGCTACACGGAGTGCATCCTTACCGAAAAATAAAGAGGTAATATCAATAATCGAGATCAACCCGTGACTTCATTTCGTGAAATTGAACAATTCTGATAATCCAAACGTAGTAAGCTCATTCGGTTTGGATCGAATAACAATGAACCCGCATTAAATCACTGATTTTGTCCTGCATCTTACGGTTTTTTATTGTTGACATGACCGGTATGATCAAGTTTCATTGATACAGGTCATCCAACTTTGTCACATTCGGTATCTGTATGATATTAAAAAAGAGCTGTTCGAAACCATGAAGCGCCGCTACCTATCGGAGGAACCTCGATTGTGACAGCCATTCGCCCCGTCGCGAATCAATCCTTGCTTGTGGTAAGATCGGATGATAAAATGGTCTCAAAAGTGTTTGGAGTGTCGTTCATTCCTGTAAAGCCCAAATTTATGTTACTTCTGTCTGCATCTTAGATGATATGTTCCGGTAGACACCAGCCTGAGATTGCTTCCCTACCCCTCATCGTGATGGTGATGTTGCTCCTCTGGCACTGTACGTTCCCATGTCAGCCATCCGCAGCCGGCAATGCCACCAGCCGCAAGAAAATCACCATCATGTGCTATATGAACGGAGACAACAATTTGACTCACGAAGTCCTGCATGCCGTCGATATGATGGAAACAGTGGGGTCATCGGCAGATCTCAACATCTTAGCGCTCGTGGACGGGGGGGTGGATGCAACGCAGATCTATGGAGAAGGTTGGGATCGCACAAAGTTTCTCTACATTACTCAGGATGACCGGATTGGGGCCATCAATTCTCCGGTGTTGGCGGATATGGGCGAACAGGACCTCGGAAGCCCGCAGACTCTCCACAACTTCATAAAGGCCTGTCTTAAATTTCCAGCAGAACGATATATTTTTTGCATGTTTTCACATGGCCGCGGCATCATCGATACCGACATCCTGCAGATGCCCGGCGAAGTCAAGTCGCTTTACATTTCTCCGGATGACACCAGCCGCACCGTGATGAGTCAGCCAGAGTTCCATGATGCCATCAAAACCGCTTTGAGCGGATCGGTATTCGATGTGATGATCTTTTTTTCCTGCCTGACCAATATGGTTGAGATCGGCTATTCCCTCCAGGATCTTACCCGATATATGATCGCCAGCGAAGATGAAATTCGAATTGTCAACGATCCGCCTGGAAAGTTTCAGATTCGCGGAATCAAATTCGAAGAGATTTTCAAGCAGCTGCAAGTCAACCCTAACCTGCCTGCCCCGGACCTGGGTAAAATTGCTGTGGACAGCTTTGTCGCGCAGTACAATGACCCCGTTGCTGTTCCCGGCGGAGCGAGCGGCAGTGTCCTCAAACGGTTCGCCGGTGGTCTTTCGGTAGTCGATTGCCGCCGCTATCCGCACTTGGCCGCTATACTGAATGAGCTGGCAGAGCATGTAACGGCACAACTCAGAGAAACCGCTAACGGCGGGGCGGTCCTTTCCGCGATTCACAGCGCTTCGTCAGCTTCCCAGAGGTATGCAAGCTTTTTGAACCAGGAGTATTACGATCTGAGAAATTTTCTGGAAAACCTGGCAAGGGAAACAACGGATGGAAAAATTAGAATGCTCAGCCAACGTGCCATCGAGGTAATTAAGGGCGAACTCATCGTTTATGAACAACATACCGCGGATTGCAGTTCCAACGGAATTTCGATTTATTTGTCAGACGTTCACCTTCCGGAAAACGTATATCAAGCCCACCAGCAGTTATACCGGCGAAGTCGTTTCAGCAGGGAAACAGCGTGGGATGAAATGATCGAAAGTAGCCGCATGAGGCTAAAAAAGAGTCTGAAACGGTAAAGCCTCCGAAAAATATACTGTGGATTATTTTACGCGTTTTTTTCGGGTTCCAATCAGACTATATTCGAGTACAACCAATGAAAAAGGACGACTAGACCCTTCCATTGGTTGTTTTATGCTTTAGTGTAAAGCCGAATTATTGCGGCATAATGACGGTATCAATCACATGAATCACGCCGTTTGAACAGACGATATCCGTCTTGACGACTTTTGCGTTATCAACATATACGCCGCCATCCTTCTGGCTTATAGAAACACTCTGCCCGCCGGCGGTTTTGGCTGAGTTCATACCAACAACCTCGGCAGCCATGACCTTCCCAGGAACAACGTGGTAGAGAAGGATTGCCTGCAGTTTCTCTTTGTTCTCAGGTTTCAGCAAAGCTTCAACCGTACCGGGCGGCAGTTTGGCGAAAGCCTCGTCAGTCGGTGCAAACACGGTAAAAGGGCCTTCCCCTTTTAACGTGTCTGCAAGGTCGGCGGCTTGGACAGCCGCAACAAGGGTGTTGAAGTCACCGGCCGAAACCGCAGTATCAACGATGTCTGCCGATTTGCCATAGCTGCCGGCAAATGCCGTAGCGGCAGCAGAGAACATGAGTATAGAAAGTATCATCAAAATCTTTCTTGCCATTGTGTAACTCCTTTCGAATGATATCTCCAATTCATCCTAATGACCATAATAAATGGATGATGATGGAATGTTGTGTGTAACGTGCCGATTAATCAGGCACACGGTGCCGGCGACCAATTAGGGTTTGTGAGGCGGGCGCCGGAAGTTGGATAAGGCTGGATCCTGAAGTGTAGACCGTTAATTAGCTACTCCAGTAAATGATAACATTGATTTTTGTTTGCGCAAGGGGTGAGGCTCGAAATTTATAGGCAGCAAAAACACGGGTGGATTATAGTACATTGATACCGTTAGGGTTTACGAAAAAATAAGTTCGCAATTTTGGGACTTGAAGTGCCCGGTCTCCAAGTCGCGAAAACGCAGGAATATCTGATGATTCCTTCAAGCTTTGCGAAAGGAAGAGGAATAATGCATTGTCATTGCGCCAAACCCTTTTACGGCATTGGACTTTTTTCTTTTTGCCTAATTCTTTTACTTCTTGCGGGATGCGCAACGCTTAACAAGGAAGAATGCCTGAATGCTGACTGGTACAGCATTGGCTATGTCGATGGTGCACGTGGATATCCGGCTTCTAAGATCGGCGAACATCGTCAGGCGTGTGCGGAATATAGCGTGAAACCCGAGTTCGACCAGTATGATAAGGGGCGCATCGCGGGGCTCGTGGAATATTGCAACCCCCGCAATGGCTATTGGCTGGGAACGAAAGGTACGCTGGACAGTGGTGTCTGTCCGAAAAATCTTAAAGGACCTTTCATTGCCGCCTATCAACACGGAAAAAATGTCTATGAAAATGGTACTCAAATACACTGTCGCTTGGATTCCAATGGTTTTTATCGCCATCGCAAACGGCGTCTTGCGTCAATACGTTTACGGGAGACGGATGAAAGAGCTGTCGGCTCATCAGGTGTCTTCGCTGACGGCGGCGGTTCTATTTTACTTTTATACATCAATTCTGGGCAAAATGTGGCCGCTTGAATCATCACACCAGGCTTTGGCCGTTGGCATCATCTGGTTGTGCCTGACCGTTGCCTTTGAATTCCTCTTCGGTCATTACGTTGCAAATCACCCATGGAGCAGACTTATCCAAGACTACAACCTTCTATCGGGTCGGCTTTGGGCGCTCGTGCTGTTGGCAGTGGCCGCTGCGCCGTACGTGGTTTATAAACTAAATTATTGAGCAACGACGGTTTACGTGGCGGTCGGTTTTTCAGTCGAAAAGCCTGCGTCTTAGCTCGGCACCGGCTTCTTTCCAACACCGGCAGGCGCTGTGATGCCAATCGCGTTCTTACCGCGTTTCTTAATGGCAAACATGGCTTTGTCGGCTAAGGCAAGCAGAGCCGTTCGATCGGCGGCATCATCGGGAAATGTTGCAATACCAAAACTCGCACTGAGCTTCACCTTGAAGCCCTGGCTGGTGAGATAGACCGTTTTCCGCATCCGGGTCTGAATTTCCCGGGCCTTCTTGGCGGCCTGCTTTTTCGTAAATCCGGGCAGTGCGACGACGAATTCGTCGCCGCCGTATGCCACCCCGAAAGCCGGTTCGATCAATACGCTTTGAATGGTAGCGGCCACTTCCTGAAGCGTCCGACTGCCGTTAAGATGACCATAGGTGTCGACGACATGCTTGAAATTATCCATGTCTAAAAAAATCAAAGAGAACGGCATTCCGGAGGCTTCGCTCGCTGCAATCAGGTCCGCCAGGGCTTTATACATGTAACGGGTATTGAATAGCCCGGTCAGGTTGTCGAGGATCGACAATCGACGGAATTTTTCCTCACTCTTGCGAAGTTCTTCTTCAGCCAGCTTCTTGGCCGTGTTGTCGACGATGATCCCCTCAATGACAGTCTCCCCGTCATCGTCTTCAGTCAATCTCACATTGAACAGCAACCAGACCGGGAGGCCGTCTTTGCGTTTGAGTTTAACTTCGTAGTTTTCCAGCCGACCCTCGCTTTGCAAAGCTACCAGCATTTTCTGCCGGTCTTCAGGATCAAAGTAGAAAGCGGATAAATCATGTTTCGCGGCCAGCAACTCTTCGAAGGAGTTGTACCCCAGAACACGGGCATACGAGGGATTGGCCCGCAGGAGTTTGCCGGAAAGCGTACTCTGGAACATCCCTTGAACGGCGTTTTCGTACATGCGCCGGTAGCGTTCTTCCGCAAGGCGCAGCCGTTTCTGTACGAGTTTCAATTCCGTCAGGTCCGACAGGAACGACACGTAACCGGTGATCACCCCATTTTCGTCACGCAGGGTGCTTCGGTTGTACAGAAGGGATATTTCACTGCCACCCTTCACCGCGAACTGCGCCTCGAAGCTGATGTGTTCCTGGTTTGCGAAATAAAACATGACCGATCTTTTATCGTAAAGCGTATACGGCTGTTTGCCAATGAGCTCTTCACGTTCACATCCCAGCATCTGCAAAAGGGACCTGTTCACATCGATGATCAAAAAATGCGGATCCATGAGGATGTAGCCGCCCGAGGTGGTATCGATGACGCGTCGGTACTTCTCCTCGCTGCGGCGGAGTTCTTGCTCTGCCTTTATTCTGCGGGTCATATCCGTTAGAAAAAAGAAGACCACCGGATTGGTATCCGTTGAAAACAGCGCCGCCCTGAGCCTGACCCATTTGATGTTCTTCGAACGAGAAACGATTCTGAACGGTGGTGCCCGGAAGGTCTGTTCGCTTTCGAGCAACTTTTCGTATTGACGCATCATCGTATCCCTGTCGTCCGCATGGATAAATTCCGCAAACGGGCGCGCCGCCAAATCATGCTGCGTCCCTCCAAACAGTTCCTCCGCTCTGGGATTGGCAAATATGACCCTGTCGCCGCGAGCCACCAGTATCGCTTCGCCCGCAGTTTCGATTAGAGAGCGATACAACGAAAGCGCCTCATTTTCCTTCTGGCAGGCCGCCGCTTCGACCTCCAGGTTTTGATATTTTTCTTCGAGATCTTTACAATCTGTGTTTCGCGTCATTCTCTGTTTTCCTATTCCGACGGTAAGAACTTTTCCGGCGCTGGTTTTTTTTATTCGGGGCACAGCTACAATCCGTATTATCATTCAGAATCATCTTTTCAACAGGCCAAAAATTTTGCATATAAATATATCCTAAACTGATTGGTTCCAGGTTCAGGGTTCAATGGTTACAACCAATGGATACGGCATACCCTATTGATCAAGATCCGGAATACCCAACATACCCCATTGGGTGAAACGGTTTTTTAAACACCATGAAGCCAGAATTATTTAGAAATGAGCAGTTTATGGGCTTTTCAACTCAGAACCTTGAACCCTGAACCGCTGAACCTATTTATATATTAGGCTGCTGGCCGGCGATTCAAGCCCTCCTTTTATATTCTCATTAAAAAATAGTGGAGCCGCTGCGGTTGGAAACTCGGCGAATGGTCACTCCAGTACCTCCACCGACGGAATATTGAAGAGCCCTTTTAAGACTTCATCGAAATAGTCGGGGAGGTATCGGTGCCAAAGTTTGATCGGCGTCTCCTCCATTTCCATCCGGTTCGAGGCCGGCAGCATGAACAGGTACCCCATGAGATACTCGATGTTACAGGCCAGCTGGCCGGTGTATTGCTGCTCCAATCGCTGGCGGATGATCCGGTCTTCGTGCATGCAGCGGCCGATTTCGCTCTCCAACATCTCCTGGTAGCCGGAAAGAATGACCTCCAGATTGACGCTGTCTTCACCGGACAGGACGAACTGCCTGAAACGCCGGTTGGCGGCTTCAGGGTCGACACCACGCATCTGCATCACTTGTATGAGGCGCTCGCCCAGCGGTTTTGACGTCATGCGCTCCGGATCGGGTCTCAGCCGCACGATGAGGTTGACGGCATTGTAGCGGCCTGTGTGCGTCTCGGCTTCAATCACTTCGCAGCTCTTCAGGGCGCTGATCAGATCCATGAACCGGCTGCGGTCGGCCTCTTCCACGATCACCTTGAGACCGGCAACGTCCTGGATAACCAGACTGTCGGCATCCTGAATCGGTCGACCCTGCCTGAGATCCTCCAACAGGCGGCTTTCCGCTTTTTGAAACTCGGCGATCATATCCTCGGGCGGTGTAATCAATTCCTCACGAGAAATACCCTGATGCCGGGCACGTTCCTCAGCAAGGGCTTCCGCCCGTCTTTTTATGGTCGCAAACATCCTGTCGATGATTCGCCGCGCACTTTTTTCGGCCAACCGCCGGACCCGCTTGATGCGGTTGGAACCGATGTAACAGCGGCCGGCCGGCCGGCCGCTGAAATAAAGTGTACCGTGAAAAGGGGTCTCACGGTAATAGAGTTCGGGTCTGCTGCGATAGCCATGCAGCATTTCGTCCACCCGCGCGGTTCGGTAGGGGACGTTGGTCACGATGACGTCTTTGAGATCGCTTTTGAGCCGGGTCTTGCGGACCTGGAGCGCTTGGTGATGAAACCGTTGAAATATTTCCTCCGAGAAGGCCGTCAGGTAACGAGACACATACGCGTTGTTGAGGTACACCAATTGCACGAGCTCATCGCCGTCCGTGCGCCGGGAATCGCCGTACATCCAACGTTGGATCAAGTCCCGCAGGGAATCGCGGTGTATATAGCTGCTAATGGTAATCATCTTTTGAGATACGAGTGGGAAAGGTTTGACGTTTCTATTTACGGTCTTCACCAGCCTGACGCGACCACTCGTAAAGCGCTACGGCCGCAGCCGCTGCGGCATTCAAGGACTCGACCGCTGCGTGGATCGGGATGCAACGGGCAGTCCGGCGCCAAATCGCCGGCAATCCGGGCCCCTCGAGGCCGATCAGCAATCCGAAAGACGGCGGAAATACCGTGTTGCGAATGTCGGTACCCTCGACCGAAAGCGCTATGATCGGCAGATCGGCAGGTAATTCCTTTAAAAATGGGCCCTGTCTAAGCCGGATGGACATAACCGTTCCACCTGACGCCCGCAGTGACCTGGGGTGAAAAGGGTGGGCACTTTCAGCCAGCAGGATTACCTGATGGGCGCCGAAGGCGGCTGCCGAGCGGATCACGGCCCCGACGTTTTCAGGGTCTTGAAAGGGAACCAGCAGGCTGCAGCCGTTGCCAAACCCGTCAACCGGCTGCCAGGAATCGATTGCCGGAACCCTTAACAGAAGGAGCGGTGCATGGGTTCCGAAAACATCAAGCGTCTCGAACAATCGCGGGGCCAGCTGAAACCAGCTGAACTGATCGGGTGCATCGAGCGGTGGCGGCTCCTGGTCTCCTGAACTGATCCAGGCATCGCACAACGCGGGAAAATTTTTGAGCGCTTCGGCGATCGGTTTGGAACCGGCAACCAAAGCCTGTCCGGACTTCTTTATTCCCCGACCGCTGAGCAGTTTTTTCATTTCTTTGAAGAGGGCGTTTTTATCGCTTTCGATTTTTTTTACCGTGTAACGCTCTACGGCTCTGGTGCGGCGAATATAGTGTGGCTGGTCCAGACGCTCCATGACCACGAGGCGACGATTATGTCTCGTGTGGGGAATGATGTAAGATCGATCCATAACCAGCTTGTAGACCGACAGCCACCGGCTCCTGACCTCTTCTAACTCCGCTTCGCAGTTCGGACCCTTCATAAAGAACACCATGCCCCCGGATGCCAGGCATCCACGGACTCGCTCCAGGGTCTTGGCCATTGTTTCCACGGCCCGGGTAATGACACCGGCCACCGGTTCCTGAAAATCAGCACCGATTTTCTTTTCGATGATGCGCACGCCCTCCATCAGCAGACGATCGACAACCATGGTAAGGAAATTGGCCCGCTTGCGGCGACTTTCGGCCAGAAGGATCTCCAAATGCGGCTGATAGATCTTTAGGGGAATACCGGGCATACCCGGGCCGGTTCCCAAGTCGAGCAAGGGCGAGGGAAGTTGTACGAGGTCGGCAGGCAGGATCGAATCGACATACAACTTGATGACCATGTTGTCGAAATTGTGCACCCGCGTCAGATTGAGCTCCGGGTTGCTCTGACGCAGCAGCCCGTGATAAGTCCACAGCTGTTGAACCTGCAGGGCCGACAAATGAATGCCGCATTTGTCGAACAATGCCCGCAACTTTTCCGGTCCGGGTGAGCCGGTACGGCCGGAAGAAATTTCTTTCTCGGTACGCTTCATGACATCGCGTGCGGCCAAGGCAGGGTTGATTATTTCGTATAAGGAATTCCGATGCTCTCTTCTACGTACTTTTATCATCCACGCTGGCCGGTATTCTTTGAGGACAACCACCTGCTGGCGCTCTTCAAACCGGCCGGCCTGCTCGCCCAGGGAGATCGTTCCGGGGCGGTTTGTCTGCTGGAACTGGCCAAGGGATGGCTGAAGGAACGCCACGCCAAACCCGGCCGGGTGTTTCTCGGCCTGGTACACCGTTTAGACCGACCGGTGGCAGGCGTGATGCTGTTCGCGCGCACTTCCAAAGCCGCCGCCCGTTTAAGCGCCCAGTTTCGTTGCGGGACGATCCAAAAAACCTATCTGGCCGTTGTCGATGGCACACCCGACCAGCCGGACGGAAACCTATACAATCACATTGAGCGCCAGGGACTTTCGTGCCGTATCCTTTCCGAATCCACCGCACGCAGCCGCGAAGCTCGACTGCAGTACCGCCTGATCGAAAGCATCGGGAACCGGAGTTTGCTGCAGGTGGTGCTGGAAACCGGCCGGCGGCATCAGATCCGGCTGCAGCTCTCCCATGCCGGCCACGCAATTGTGGGGGATGTGCGCTACGGTGCCGTCAGCCCCCTGAAAGACCGCCAGATCGCACTGTTGGCCAGGGAGATCATCGTGATGCATCCCACCCTCAAAACGCCGTTGCGACTGGTCTGCCCGCTCCCGTCCGGCTGGCCCTGGCCTGCAGCACCGGAGGAGGTGCCGGCACCTTTCTGGAACTATGACGATTTCCTCCACGACGGTGACGGTTTTCCACCGCCGGTCTGAGGCTGCATGCCTAAGCCCTCACTCCCGGGTCAACTGCCGGTATTTAATCCGGTGGGGCTGGTCGGCGGCCGAACCCAACCGGCTGCGCCGGTCGGATTCATAGTCCGAATAATTCCCCTCGAACCACACCGCGCGGCTGTTGCCTTCAAAGGCCAGAATGTGGGTCGCGATGCGGTCCAGGAACCAGCGATCGTGACTGATGACCACGGCACAACCGGCAAAATTCTCCAGGGCCTCTTCCAGCGCCCTCAAGGTGTTGACGTCCAGATCGTTGGTCGGTTCGTCAAGCAGCAGAACATTGGCACCCTGCTTGAGCATCCGGGCCAGATGAACCCGGTTGCGCTCGCCGCCGGAAAGCATGCCGATCCTTTTCTGCTGGTCGGCCCCTGAAAAATTAAACCGTGCGACGTATGCGCGCGACTTGACGGTCAGGCCACCCAGATCGACCACATCCTCACCGTCGGCGATCATTTCCCAAACCGTTTTTTGCGGATCGAGCGCGTCGCGGCTCTGGTCGACGTAGGCCAGGCGAACGGTTTCTCCCATGCGGATGCTGCCGGTATCCGGCGGCTCCTGTCCGGTAATCATGCGAAACAGCGTGGTCTTACCGGCACCGTTGGGACCGATGACACCGACGATGGCACCCGGCGTCAGGGTGAAGGTCAAGTCGTCCAACAAAAGCCGGTTGCCGTAGGCCTTGACGAGGCTGCGGGCCTCCACGACCAGATTCCCCAGCCGGGGGCCCGGGGGGATGTAGATTTCCATGTCTTCGACCCGCTTGGCATTTTCCTGCAAGAGCATCTTTTCATAGGCCTGGATGCGCGCTTTCGACTTGGTGCGCCGCGCCTTGGGAGACATGCGGATCCATTCCAGCTCGCGCTGCAGGGTCCTCTGGCGTTTGCTCTCGCCCTTTTCCTCCTGCTGCAGACGGTTCTGCTTCTGCTCCAACCACGAGCTATAGTTCCCCTTCCAGGGGATTCCCCGTCCGCGGTCCAGCTCCAGAATCCAGCCGGCGACATTGTCCAAAAAATACCGATCGTGCGTCACGGCGATGACGGTGCCCGCATACTGCTGAAGATGGTGCTCCAGCCAGGCCACGGTTTCGGCATCGAGATGATTGGTGGGCTCGTCGAGCAGCAGGATATCGGGTTTCTGCAGCAACAGCCGGCAGAGTGCCACACGCCGCCGCTCGCCGCCCGACAGGATCTTGACCGGTGTTTCTCCCGCAGGGCATCTCAATGCATCCATGGCCATCTCGAGCCGCGAGTCGAGGTCCCAGGCGTCCCGGGACTCCAGTTGCTCCTGGACTTCTCCCTGGCGCTCGAGAAGACGGTTCATGTCTTCTTCGGACATCGGTTCGGCCAACTGCTCGTTGATGCGGTTGTAATCCTCCAGCAGATCAACGATTTCCTGCACACCCTCCTGGACGACTTCCCGCACGTTTTTTGCGTCGTCCAAAGCCGGTTCCTGTTCTAGAAAACCGATCGTAAAGCCGGGGGAAACGATCGTCTGACCGACAAAGTCTTTGTCGACCCCGGCCATGATCCGCAGCAGGGAACTCTTTCCGGACCCATTCAGCCCAAGCACCCCGATTTTGGCACCGTAAAAATAAGAAAGAGATATGTCCTGCAGCACGGGCCGCTTGTCATGATATTTGGCAACACCGATCATCGAATAGATGATCTTGTTGGGTTGATCGCTCATGGAATGCGTCTTCCTCTTCTTTTTATTTTATTAATCTAATTCGAGAAACTTCCTTTAAGAAATCCGCCTGTCCTCTTTGTGAAGGCGGGGAAATTCCCCTCCCTTTGCCAAAGGGAGGTCGGGAGGGATTTTAAAATAAGATCGCAATCACAATACAGAGCACTTAGTGAAACCGGTCAGATTTTAATTTTTCAGTTTCTCCGTCATGAGCGGATCCGCTCCCCCCTGTTTCTATTGTCAAATATGCTATTCTGGGTATATTTGCAATGGCCGTGAGGAACCAGCGTTCTGACCGACTGACAATACCAGACAAACGATCCGTTTAACCATGGATTTTAGCGAAACATTTGAGAAGACAGACTTTATCCTGGCGGAAGCAGCCGTCATCGAATCGCTGCGGCGATCGGGGGCGGCCGTGCTGCACCCGCGCCTTGAAAATGCGCTGCTGATTTACGATGATGTCGGTCGAACCGCTTTGACCCGTGTTTACCGTGACTATGTGTCCATCGCCCGACCGGCGGGAGTTCCGATCCTCATCTGCACCCCGACATGGCGGGCCAATCCCGAGCGCATCTCGGCCGCCGGCATTACCCGAGACGTGAACAGTGATGCGGTCGCATTCCTCAAGCAGTTGAAGAACGAATGGATGGACCAACCATCATCTCTTTTCATCGGCGGTCTTGTCGGCTGTAAGAACGACTGCTATAAACCAAGAGAAGGATTGTCGACTGACGCCGCAGAGGCATTCCATCTGGTGCAGGTTCATCAACTGGCGGATGCGGGAGTCGACTTTCTTCTGGCGGCAACCCTTCCGGTCGTTGACGAGGCCTGCGGTATCGCACGGGCCATGCAAACCACCGGGCTTCCGTACATCATCAGCTTCGTGATCAATCGCCGGGGCCGCATTTTAGACGGGCAGTCCCTGGAACAGGCTTTCCAAAAGATCGACGCGGTTTGCAACCGGCCGCCGCTCGGTTACATGATCAACTGCGCCTATCCGTCCTTTCTTCGAGCACACGAGCAACCCCGGAAAGTGCTGGCTCGCCTGATCGGCTTTCAGGCCAATGCCTCGTCGTGCGATCATGCGAAACTGGACGGAAGCGAACTGCTTCAGGCCGATGCGCTCGATGATTGGGGTGACCGGATGATCCTTTTGAACCGGCGCCATGGCATCAAGATACTGGGCGGTTGCTGCGGAACCGGCCCGGCTCATCTAAAATATCTCATTCATCGTTACCGAGAATCTTCGTGACAAGGGCAAGATCGGACAGATGAACATCTTTACTTACGGATCACTCATGTTCGAACGGGTGTGGACCGTCGTGGTAGCCGGCACTTACCGGAAAACCAATGCGCGGCTTTTCGGCTATCGGCGCCGACAAATCAGAGGAGAGGCCTACCCGGCTCTTGTCCCGGGCATGATGGACGAACAGGTCGACGGTGTGGTCTACCTGGACGTCGGGCCACGCGACGCTGTGCGGTTAGACCGCTTTGAAGGTGCCTATTACAGCAAGAAAAAAGAGTTCTGCTCACTTCCGGACGGCAGCCGAATTTCGGCATGGGTCTACGTTTTTAAAGAAAGATTCGCGGATCTTGTGGAGCCCCAAACTTGGGATCCCGAGTGGTTCGAAAAAGAAGGGATTCACGCCTTTATGGCGGCCTATCAGGGATACCGATGGATCGATGAAGCCGCAGACGCACCGGAATCTTGAGTTCGGTACCGAACCGGTCGCCGTCTACCAGGGCAACCGCGGGAACAGCCACCGGCTCTCGTTGGGGGGGGCAATGCGGGGAATGGCGCTGAAAAAAACCGTCGAATTGACAAATGCCGGTGGGTCGAATAGTAAATTGTTAATCGGTCTTGAACCAGCCTCGAAATGCCGGTTAGGCTGATCTTTTTAAATCGAGACCCAAAAAGAGTGTAAGGAACAAATCCAATGAAAAAATCCCTGGGTGCCAAAACACTGGTGTTTCCCACGCCGGTATGGATCGTGGGGACCTATGACAAAGACGGCCGGCCCAACGGCATGACGGCCGCCTGGGGCGGAATCTGCTGCTCCAAGCCTCCTTGTGTTTACGTGGCCCTCCAGAAGCCGCGCTACAGTTACGCCAACATCGTGGAGCGGCAGGCTTACACGCTGAACGTCCCCTCGGAGAAATTCGTCCGTGAGGCGGATTACTTCGGGATGGTCAGCGGTCGAACGACCGACAAATTTGCCGCTACGGGTCTGACCGCCGTGAGGAGCGATATTGTTGACGCTCCCTACATCGCCGAATTTCCGCTGATCCTGGAATGCAAACTCATTCAGACAGTGGAAATCGGTATCCACACCCAATTTATCGGCGAAATCATGGATGTCAAAGTCGAAGACGCGGTTGTCGACGACAACGGCCTGCCGGACATTGAAAAAGTGGCGCCGATTATTTTCGGCCCGGAGATCCGCTCTTACCACGGAATCGGCCGCTACCTGGGCCGGGCGTTTGAAATCGGTAAAAAAATCTGACTGGAAGTCGACCGGAGGCTGTTTTGGATTTCACCCCGCTCTTTCATCCCAAAACCATCGCCGTACTGGGCGTGTCGCTGACCAATGACCGCCACCCGGCCAATGTCATCTACAACAAAATTCACTTGCGGTATCCCGTGAAAGTCTACCCGGTCAATCCCCGCGGCGGGCAGTTCCAGAGGGACAGGGTCTACGCCGACATCGCCGATATCCCGGCCCGCATCGACCTGGCGGTGGTCGCGGCCCGTGCCGAATTCGTGCCGGATATCCTCGAGCGCTGCATCAAAAGCGATGTCGGCGGGGCCGTGATCATTTCGGGCGGATTTGCCGAAAGCGGGCGGGCAGATCTGCAGGAGCGACTGGTCACCCTGGCACGGACAGCTGACTTTCCCTTCATTGGGCCCAACTGCCTGGGGATCTACGCACCGACCCGCTTCGACACTTTCTTCCTGCCCGGAGAGCGCCTGGTGCGTCCCGATCCCGGACCGGTCGCCATCGTCAGCCAGAGCGGCGGTGTGCTGGTGGATCAGATGGTCAAGTTCGCCGAGCAGGGGGTCGGGCTGTCTCTGGCGGTGAGCATCGGCAACAAGGCCCTTATCCGTGAGCTGGACATGCTGGCTTACCTGTCCGAAGATCCCACGACCCGCGTGATTGCCTTCTACGTGGAGGGCTTTGACAAAAATGAGGGCCGGCGTTTCGTCCAGGCTGCCGCAAGCGTTCCCAAACCGATCATCGTGCTCAAGTCCGGCAAAAGCATCGAGGGCCGGCGAGCGGCCTCCAGCCACACCGCCTCCCTGGCCGGCGACCACAGAGTCTTCTCCTCCGTCCTGGCCCAGCACGGTATCGTGGAAGCCGAAAACGAGTTCGAGATGGTGTCTTTCTGCGAGTCCCTCAGCTGTTACCGCCAGAAGATCCAGGGTCGGGTCGGCATCATCACCGTCAGCGGTGGGCACGGTGTTCTCGTCACCGATATCTGCGCCGCCAGGGGACTGGCCGTTCCTCAACTGTCCAAAGATACCCGGCACAAGATACTGGAGAACCTGTCTGCGAGCGTTCAGGGGATCGCCTCCCTCGAAAACCCCGTCGATTTGACCGGCAGTGCCCGGGATGATGATTTTGTCGCTGCCGCCAACGGACTAAGTCAGGCTTCGGAGGTCGATTGCGTGATCTTGCTGCTACTGCCTTACTCTCCCGGGATCAGCTCTGATCTCGGGGCGCGGTTGAGCCACGTGTTCCGGCGCGAGGACAAACCACTGGTGGCTTACGTGCCCCATCAGGAAAAATACCGGATGTTGATCGAGGGCTTTGAACTGAACAACGTCCCGGTCTCATCTTCCATCGATGGCGCAGTGCTGATGATCGAGGCCCTGAGGAGGTGCCGGACATGCTGAATCAGAATATGCGGGACATCATCCGCCGTGCCAAAAGTTACGGCTGGGTACTGGAACCGGAAGCCAAGCGGCTGCTCTCTTTGGGTGAAATTCGCGTGCCCGATTTCCGCTGGACGGCCACTCTGCCCGAAGCCCTTGCCGCGGCTGAGGACGTCGGCTACCCGTTGGTGGTCAAGATCGTCTCTCCGGCCATCGTCCATAAATCCGAGGTCAACGGCGTGGCCGTCGGCCTCGAAGATGCGGATGCATTGACCGATGTCTTTCGTGGTTTCAGCAAATTGGAGGGATTTGCCGGAGTCTTGATCGAGCCGCTGATCTCCGGAGTCGAGCTGATCATCGGTGCGAAAATCGACTACCAGTTCGGCCCGATCATATTGCTGGGCATCGGCGGCACCGGAGTGGAAATCTATCAGGACATCGCCTTGAGAATGGCCCCACTTTCGGACAGCGATGTCTCTTCAATGGTGGAAAGCCTCAAGGGCGCTAAACTTCTAAGAGGGTATCGCGGCGCGGAGCCGATCGACATGTCGGCCTTGATACGCCTGGTTCATCATTTTTCAGTCTTGGTCATGGACCTCGCAGACCACATCGACACGATCGATCTCAACCCTGTCAAGTGCACCGGTACAACATGTGTCGTGGTCGATGCCCGCATCATGCTGGCCGAAGCCGCCATTCCCATCGAATCGATTTGAAATAACGGCCAGCATGCTTTCCAATTCGAGTGAATTTCTATTCAAGCCGTTAACGCCACTCAGCAGCAAACGCCACTTCATGCCGCTGTCACGACGTTTTTTCTGCAGGATCTTTATGGCATTTCTATTAGAACCACTCACATTTTGGAATAATTCCCGCCCATTCGTCTGGTTTCGGTCATAAGCGCTGATTATAATATCGAAGTCCATGAGTTGCATTAAGGTCCAGGCGTCTTTGGCCGAATTTACGGCAAACAAATCGCAATCGGTTTCCATGATTCGGGAATGAATAACGTCCCAGATGGGCTCTTCATTGTGAACCAATAGAACACGATATCCTTCGAATTTATAGGCGATATCCACGCTCGCTCCAACGCGATTCATTGTATGACATTTGTATTATAAGCGAAAGACAGTTTAAGCGTCAAGACCCTTGTCTGGTTTATTGTTGTCAAATCATGGAACAATTAATAAATTTACCAGTTACGAGTTTCAAGTTTCTTTTTGCGGGTCTGATTCTATTTTCGAACTAAAGATATCGACGGGAGGTTGAATGAGAATTCTTTCCTTGTTTTACGGTCATGATGCCAATTGCACCTTAATGGAGGACGGCGAACCTGTCGTCGTTCTGGAGAAAGAGCGCCTTACGCGTGTCAAACACGACAAAGGGGCTATGGACATCGGAGCAATTTTAGAGGAGTACGGCTGGAAACCCGAAACCATTGACGTCGTTGCCATCAGTCCCTGGATCAAACCCACTCTCGAAGGCCGATTGGTGCAATGGCACTTAGAAGGTGAGACGTATCAGGAGAATCCCGATTTCAAGAAAAGCGGATGGCGAGGACCTGTCGACAACCGCTACAGCCGGCATCGCATCAACTTGTTCGATCGCTGGTACGATTGCATCGCTGTCGACCATCATCTGGCACATGTGGCCGGTGCGTTGTTTACATCGCCTTTCGAGAAGGCCGGTATCTTGACCGCCGACGGCGGGGGCGACTATCGCAATTGTGCCCTGGCTTACGGAGAGGGTAACAGAATCGAAGAAATCGAATACGGATGGGGCTACGAGGGCCGCGGGAAAATGCAGCTCAATATCGGCCGCACTTGGGCCTCGATCGGAGAATACAATTTTGGGATGAAGCGGCTCGAAAGTGCCGGAAAAATCATGGGCCTGGCCAGTTATGGCACCCCTCGGGACGAGACCGTCGACGCGCTGAAGCAGCAGATGCTCTATCATCCGTTTTCTCCTTTTCTGCGCGATGACAGCGGACGGTTCGGCATCGTTCCATTCGATCCGAAAAATAGATTCGCTCAGGATGTGTGCGCCTCCCTGCAACTGCTGACAACAGAATTTTATCTTGAAGCCGCAGCCCGGATGAAGTCCTGGGGGCCGGTAAATCGACTTGTCATGACAGGCGGTTGCTCTATGAATTGCACTGCCAACACCGCGGTTCACAAAAGTGGCTTATTTCAGGAAACCTGGGTGCCGGCCCAGCCGCACGACGGCGGTATCAGCCTCGGCCAGGCGTTATTCGTGTGGCACCATGTTTTCAACCAGCCAAGAGTTGCGCGCGCATGGCAACCCTATCTCGGCACCGATGCGGGAAGTGTCGGCCATGACCTCATTCCGTATATCGTGCGGTTTCTGGAGGAGGGAAAAAGCGTCGGGTTGTGCTACGGTCGAGCGGAGTCCGGTCCGCGGGCCTTGGGCCATCGCAGCATTCTTCTCGATCCCCGCCTCAGCGACGGAAAAGATCGGCTCAACAGGGATGTCAAGCAGCGCGAATGGTATCGTCCGTTTGCACCCATGGTGCTCGGCGACTGGGGGGTGCCGAGTAAATACATGTCCTACATTGTTCCAACCAATGCCGAGCAGGTACCGGCTGTGACCCATGTAGACGGCACCAGCCGCCCCCAACTCGTCGCCGAGGGAGACGATCCGTTTATTTTGAAACTGCTGTTGGCCTGGCGGGATAAAACCGGTTGCGACCTGCTGCTCAACACGTCCTTCAACTGTCAGGAGCCACTCGTCGATACGCTTGAGCAGGCGCGAGCAACCTGGAAAAGAACCGGTCTGGACATCCTCGTGTCACCGGCAGGAATCGAGATCGATAAAACCGGTGCCTGCGAATCACGCCTGCATGCGAAGGGCACTGATTAGTCCACCTATAAAAAGCGAACTTATTCTTTCTTGAGCCCTTAGCCCAGGTGCACTTGGGTGACAGTGAGAATGTTCGGCAGGGCCATGATGTCTTCGAGGACCCGGTCGTCGGCCGGCGAGTCGATGTTGACCATGCAGAGGGCGCGGTCGCCGCGGCGCCCCAGCTGAAACCGTCCGATGTTGATGCTGTGACGTCCGAGTGTGGTGCCCACATTGCCGATGACACCCGGACGGTCGATATTCTGAATGATGATCATCGAGCCGCCGGGAATCGCATCCAGGTACATCCTTCCAATGCGAACGATGCGCGGGTATTTCTTGCTGAAGATTGTCCCCCATATTTCGTCGGTTTCCTCGTCCAGCCCCTCCAGCTTGACTTTGATCAAATTCGAAAAATCGGCTCTGGCCTGACTGGTGGTCTCCCGGACGTGAATGCCCTTGTCGCGTGCAATGGCCGGTGCGCTGACGTAATTGAGGGGTTTGTCGGTGAAAGCACCCAGCAGACCCTTCAAAACTGCATGCGTGAGGGGGCGGGTGTCGAACCGGGTCACATCGCCGCTGTAGGTAATGGTCACGTCATGGGGTTTTCGCACCAACTGACCCATCAGGGAACCCATTTTTTCCGCCAGATCGAGATGGGGACGGATCTGCTCCATGACCTCCTGCGAGACGGAGGGGAAGTTGACCGCATTGGTGATGATCCCCTCGACAAGGTAATCGGCTATCTGCCGGGCAATCATCTCGGCAACCTTGTCCTGAGCCTCGCCCGTGCTGGCGCCCAAGTGAGGCGTGAAAATGACATGCGGGTGTTTCAGAATGGTTAGAGACGGTTCAGGTGGTTCTTTCGGCAGGACGTCCAGCGCAGCCCCGCTCACATGACCGCTTTCAAGCGCCTGGTAGAGATCGTCCAGGTTGACGATGTCACCGCGCGAACAGTTGATGATGCGAACGCCCGGCTTCATTTTGGCAATTGATTCCGCGTTGATCATCCCGATTGTTTCTTTCAAACGCGGAACGTGGAGCGTGATAAAATCCGACGCCGGCAGCAACGCTTCCAAGGGCATCAATTCGACGTGCAGCTGCTTGGCGGCATCGGGGCTCACGAAGGGGTCCGAGGCAATCACTTTCATTTTCAACCCCAGAGCCCTTTCGGCAACCACCCGCCCGATGTGACCGAGCCCGATGATACCCAAGGTCTTGCCGGTGATTTCCACCCCGGTCAGCAGTTTTTTCTCCCATTTGCCCTCACGCATGGAAGCGGTGGCCTGGGGAATGTTGCGGGCCAGGGAGAGCATCAGCGAAACGGCATGCTCGGCCGTGGTGACCGTGTTGCCTCCCGGAGCATTCATGACGACAATGCCGTGTTCGGTGGCGGCGGCTACATCGACGTTATCAACGCCGACGCCGGCACGGCCGATGACTTTCAGACTGCCGGCTTTCTGCAAAACCTGTTCGGTCACCCTGGTTCCGCTGCGGATGGCCAACCCGTCAAATCCGTCGATGATTTCCGCCAACGCCTCCGGGCTGCCGGTGGCCTTCTCATTGTCGACCACCACCTCGATTTGACCGGTTGCTTCCAGGATTTCCCTCGCAAGCGGGGACATGCTGTCTCGAATCATCACCTTGTACATGCGTCACGCTCCAAATTATTTTATTTGAAAAAAAAATTATTACACCCGAACAACCGACCAGGGCAAGCATAAAAAAATCAAAAATAAAGATCACTTCAGTCCGGCATCGCGGTATGCGTTCATGATACGCTTTTTAAAGGGTCCTTCTTTAACCGGTGACAACCTGGATTCCCTTTCTAAAGAAAAATTCGGGTTCATTCGCATCGCATTCTGTGCAGCCCACTGGGCATCGGCATGCCGACCGGTCAGTTGGTACGCTGCGACGAGTCCTTTATAGGCCAGATAGGCGTAAAAGGATTTAGGGCTGCGATCAAGTACTTCCATGAATAAAGGTATCGCCTCGTCATATTGTTTATTTCCCACCAGGGCCCATGCGAGTTGCACGACATAGTTCACCGGTCTGAAGGGTGTGAGCCCCAGAGCGTCTTCGCATACATCAACGGCTTCTGCAAACTCCTCCCCCATGTGCAGCGCCAGGCATAGCATATAGTATTGGCCTGAATCGTTAGGCCCCTGCTGAACGCCTTTGCGGGCATATAAGATGGCGTTCTCCATATCTTTTTTTATGCGGTTGATGCGGCTCAACGTTCCATACGGCGGATAGTCCGGGTCCGCGGCAAGGGCTTTGCTCACCGCCTCTTCGGCTTTTTCCAAAACCTGTTCCTTCTGCGTTGTCAGGCGCAGTTCGATTTCATCCAGATAGGTGTTGGCCAGCCAGGTGTAAGCCCTGCCGTAATTGGGATCGATCTGGATCGCCTCGTCGAAAAATTGTCGTGCCTTTAGAACATCATCGCGCTTGCGGCCAAGGTGGTAGTACAACCCCTTCAGGTAGTGTTCATAGGCTTTTAGGTTTTTCGGCCTCGAGTGTTTCAGCGCTCCGGCAGTATAGCCGGTGATTTGAACATTCAAAGCAGCCATCACCGCCATGCTGATTTCGTCCTGAAGTGCGAACAGGTCGGAAAAATCACGGTCATAGCTTTTCGACCAGATGTGATTTCCGTTGCGGCCGTCGATCAACTGAACATTGATGCGCACCCGGTCCTTGTCACGTTGGACGCTGCCTTCAATCAGGTACCGCACCCCCAGTTTTGCGGCAATTTCTTGCGCCGGCAGGGATTTTCCTTTGAACGTGAAACTGGAGGTGCGAGCGGTCACATAAAGATACGGCCCTTGCGACAAACTCGTTATTAGCTGATCGGCAATGCCGTCGCTGAAATACTCCTGCTGGGGATCGCCAGTCAAATTATCAAAAGGCAATACGGCCAGGGACGGTTTATCGCCGAACGGGTAGACCGCATTTCTCAGGTCGATGCTATCTGAAGGCCCGGGCGCTTTGTAAACAGCGAATCGCCACACGACAGCGGCAATGATTGCCGCCGCCACGACAGCCGCCATGCCCCATAAAACCTTGCGAGTTCTCGTATGACCAACCCGATCTTCTGGTCCTGGTTCAGGAGCGGCCGCCCCCCCCGATTCCTTTAAAGTCTTATCAGCCGCAGACTCGATGCAGAGACGCTTTATAAACTCTTCCCAGGCCGAATTGTCTCGAAGATCCCCCAATGTGATGGACATATCCGCCAAATCGACAGACGCCGAATCGATTGCAAATTTGAACCGCCACGTGTTGTTTTCATCGTAGCTGAATAGGCTTGACCAGGCATCGCACTCTGCCTCGGCGCATTGGTACCTGAATTTGCCCCCTTTTTCATAGGGTGAGATGAGATCCCGATCGAGAACTTTGAAGAGCGCCGCCGACTCCAGGTCTGGAAGTCTGTGGCGCCATGCCATTTTAATTTTGGCCCACATGCCCTCCACATGTTTGGATGCATTTTTCCCCGAGAGAGATCGGTCGAGCCGAGTCAGAATGTCCTGATGCCGGTGCATATGGACAAAGCCCGTCCGGCCCTGTTTTTTCATTTCTGTAATGATCAGGGCAATTATCGAAAAATAGAATCGTCTGGACGGGGTATCGAAATGAACGACAAGAGGTGAGTTTCTGCCTTGGAATTGGAGGGTGATTTTGTATTCTGCCAAATCACACTGAATGGTTTCAAGCTTCTCCATAACGGCATCTTTAAAATATTGAACAAAAAATTAAAATACTGAACCGTTTAAACGGTTATACGCTGACCTTTTATAATAATCAATGTCGTATCATAACGGATGAAACCCCAGGTTGGTTGAAAAGAATGCGCAACGAAAGGAGACATAAGATGAAAAGATACACTGCCGTTTTATCAATCATCGGGTTATTCCTATCTTGTACACACTTGACTTCAATCGAATCCACTCCCGCATACGAATCTATCGTCACAGGTAAAAGTGATTCCGAACAAGATGTTAAAGCGGTCCAGGAGGCCGTTGACAAAGGTGGAACCATACTCCTGAAGGGAACCTTCGATTTCGGACCAAAAGGAAGGGTGGATATCAAAAACGATGTTGCGGTATGGGGTGAGAGCGACAGCAAAGGTCGGCCGTTGACAAAAATAATCGGCGGCTTTTGGACCTTTCACAGCCCGTTGCCGTCGACTGATCTTCCGCTTCCGGGTCCGGGGCCCAAAATTAAAATAAAAAACATTCATTTCGATGGCGTTACCTGGTCACCTCTGCATTTCCCCTACACTAGCGGTGCTGAAATTACCGGTAACAAAATTACAAACGTTCAGCCATTCAAGTTGCCGATTAAGTGGAAGGGCGGAGATTTCATTTTGGTTCAAACCGGAATCATTCTCGGAACCCGTTTTGCCCATAAGGAAAAATTCCTTCCTGGTGCCGTAATCGGAAATTTGGTCGTCGAAAATAACGGAATTGACCTGAAATGCGAAAACCCAAAAATAACAATGGGACATGGGGTATTTTTTCCGTGGACATGGGGGGCGACAATTGACGTAAAGGGAAACACGATCAGAAATGTTTCTCGAAATTCAATCGAATCGTTGGACAATTATCTTGACGATGAGGGTCGCGGCAGTGTGACCATCACCGGAAACGATATCATCACGCCTGCCGAGGGATGTCCATTTCCTGGTGCCACGACTTATCCAAGTGGCATCGTGGTCGGGTGGTTTTTTGACAGGTCTGGAGCTGCAGACCCGACAAAGAACTCAAAAATCACCATAGCTAGCAATTTTGTACAGGCTAATGGTGAACTCTCAACCGGCATCTCGTCCATGTCAGATGGAACCCTTATCCTGGAAAATAGAATTGAACTTAACGGCGGTCCGAAAACAAAGGGAATAACGCAATTGGGATCCAACGGTTTTGTCGCCAGAAACAAAATCGATGGTTCTGGGAAATGGGCCGTAAGTGCTCTACAATGGAAGGAATTCAAAGGGAGCGGCAACACCTTTGCATGGAACGATATCAGAGGATTTAAGGCATCCAATGCTGATTTTCTTTGCAGCGGAAACCAAAACACGTTTATTGGTGCTGAATGCAAGGTGGTGGACAAGGGAAAAGATAACAAAATTTTGGTTATGAATTAAAGGAGGTTCATTATGAAGCGTTTCCCTATTATAGCGTTAACAAGTTTGGTTATTGCCATCACCTGGGGAGGGGAAGGTTTTGCTCAAAGCTCGAAAGAACTGAATTTTTCGGGAACCCACTATTATGGACATACACCGAAAGTCTATAAACTCGACGAAGACCAAATGATTATACAATTTGAAACCCTCGGCGTAAGGGTTAATGACAGTGGTGATGGTCCTTTCCACGAAGCATCGGTACACATTGCGGGTGTGATGTTTAGAGGCAAAGAGGGAAGCAGGCTCAGAGCCTTCGAGACATGGACGGACAGTGATGGTGACAAATTAATCTGGGAACTTGTGGATAAAAAAGCCGAAGATTCACCACCCGGTGCGACACCCGGCACGGGGAAAGTGTTTTCGGGTACCGGTAAGTACTCGGGTATGGAGGGCACAATGGATTTTCTTGTGCGAAATCCGAAATCCTTTCCTGAAGGTACAGGTCGTGGAATATGCCGTGAAGAGGTTAAGTTGGTGCCATCCAATTAGAGTCTTCGGCTGTTATACGTGGATGACTCGCTATCTTCACTTCACCAACAGGCTTGTAAATGGTGGGATAATTAGGTTTCCCAGGGTGAGCCTGTTTGCCCTAAGCCGGTTGGTTCAAGGTATGATCAAAATCGGTTTTTATCGAAT
>Ga0316187_10000519_pt1 | contig 30366 bp, 23 predicted proteins | sample CroRivburrow1_MG_FD_204927 | JGI IMG/M metagenome (GOLD analysis project Ga0316187, IMG submission 204927) | Coastal sediment microbial communities from Maine, United States - Cross River worm burrow 1 | ecosystem: Environmental > Aquatic > Marine > Coastal > Sediment | place: USA: Maine... | reverse complement strand
TTGTACTCGGCCTCGAAGGTGAGTTCGGTGTCCCCTTCGTGCTCATTCAGCAACCAGGTCACTGTGCTCTCGATCCCTTTCTCGTTGTATCCGACGAGCTTCTTGTTCGGAATGTAGTCGTTCTCGTCCGTGTCGCCCTCGAAGCGCACTCCCGCCATCTTGTAAACCCAATGGAAGTGCTTTCCACCGCTGGGCAGATCCCGAATGTCGGAGACCTCGATCATGGAAGGCCAGAACTCCGGGAAGTGGGTCTTGTCTTCGAGGTACTCGAAGACCGCCTCAGCTGGAGCGTGGATGGTTGTGTTGCGGACTACTTTCGCCATGGCTGCCTCCTTGTCTTGCGAGTCGAGACAATCCTCGCTCACTGCTGGCCTTCGGCAGCCCGGCGATCTTGGAGTCCCTCGTGTTCTTGGTCCCGACTCTGCAAGAAGGAGACGAGGACCCGTAGCTTTGCGGCCCTGGGTTTTCCCAGGTGAGCCCTTGTCGAGGCGCCCCTAAACGCTACTCCTGTGACAACTGGGAATCAAGGCCTGGAGCTGGAGCCTGTTCCTTCCGATAGCCATATCTGCATACTAGAAGAGGCTTGCATCTGACTGGCAATAGGCAGAAGCTTGGAGTCGGTTGCTAACCAGTTTTGAAGCTGCTCAGGGGGGCTCCGCTATGAAGGCCAACTACCTAGTGGTCCTGTCGATTCTCGTGGTGTCGATCGTCGCTTCCATTCAAACCGGCTGCAGCAGCGAGAACAGTCCGACGGAACCAGCCTCACCGTCGATCGAAGCCGTGTCTCCAATTGAGTCGGGTGGGGACCTTGGCACACCTGAACAAGTCACCGGGCCTGCTGTGGATATCGAGAAGCTCACGAATGGCATCGATGCAGACGACCCACCCGGGCCGTCAGTCCCGATTGGTGACCCCGTCCAGTGGACCTACGTGGTCACGAACAACGGTAGTGTCGCGCTGACCAGCGTCGTGGTCGACGACGACCAGTTGGGTCCGATCGACTGCCCTGAAGGCGCTCTCCGGCCTGGTCAAACCATGACTTGCAGGGCAAGCGGTTTCGCAATCGAGGGTCTTTACCGCAACGAAGGTCGCGCCCGGGCTAGCGATGGCAACAACCGAGTCTCCGATATCGATGTCAGCCACTACACGGGCACAGACGATGCAGCGGCGGCCATCGAGATTCAGAAGTCGACCAACGGTGAGGACGCAGATGACGAGCCAGGTCCGATAGTCAACGTCGGTGATCCAGTCCAATGGTCCTACGTCGTGACCAACATCGGCAACGTGGAGATCGGCCAACTGACGGTCTCGGATCGTCCTGAAGGACCTGTGCCCTGTCGAAGTGACAACCTTGCTCCAGGTGAGTCGACGAACTGCGCCCTCAACGGTGTTGCCGAAGCGGGTCAGTACGCTAACCAGGCAACCGCCATGGCAGCATCACGAGTTGGCGAGGTCTCTGACACCGATTTGAGCCACTACTTCGGCTCAGTTCCTGATGTCGAGCTCGACAAGCTGACTGATGGTGGAGATGGCCTCGACCTCCCGATCGGATGCCCGGTGACCTGGACCTATGAGGTAACCAACACAGGCAACATAGACCTGAGTAACATCCGGGTTACCGACGACCACCAGGGAGCTGCCAGGTGCCCGAGCAGTTACCTGGAGCCACGCGATTCCATGACTTGCCAGATCACCGGCACCGTGACCGAAGGGTTCTATGACAATGTCGGTAGGGTCCTGGCCAACGCCCCTGTGGACAATGAGGTGGAAGCCACCGATGAGAGCACCTATACGGGTGTCGAGGTACCTCCCACCTGCGACGACGCCTATCCGAGCGTCGACATCCTCTGGCCGCCGAACCACAAGTTCGTCTCGATGGAGATTCGGGGTGTCGAGGATGCCTGTGGTAGGTCGACGACCATCACGATCGATAGCATTTTTCAGGATGAACCAACAAATGGTCTCGGTGATGGAGATACCTCGCCTGATGGCGCGGGTCTAGGCACCAGCACAGCGGAGCTGCGAGCCGAGCGATCGGGTACGGACAATGGCCGGGTCTACCACGTCGGATTCACCGCAACGGATGAGAGTGGATTTACTTGTCAGGGATTGGTGAAGGTTGGTGTCCCTCATGACAAGAAGGACACACCGATTGATGGAGGCCCGCTCTTCAACTCCACGGGTGGGGCCTAGTCGATCAGGACTCTGACTGCTGGACGAATGGTCCGTTCAGGTCCGCTCTTCAGTGAGCCCGGAACAGCCCACTGGAAGTCCTTCCTGACCAAGGACTAGACGCAGAGGCTAGAATCCCCGAGTCGAGGCGGGGAGGTATTCTGCTGTGTCTATGATTCCCACGCCGAAAGGTGTCGGTGACTTGACGGTCCAGGGCTGGGTCGTCTTCCTGGCCTATTTCGGGGTGGCAGCACTCTGTTATCGGGCCGCGGCCTCGTGCTGGCGAGACCCCGAAGCAGGGAGTCGTTTGTGTAGGGTCTGGATTACGCTTTCGGCAATCCTGGTGCTTCTCGGAGTCAACAAGCAGCTCGATTTCCACGTATGGCTCAACGTCTTCGGCCGCCAGCTCGCTGAGTCCGAAGGCTGGTATCAGAATCGCTGGATTGCCCAGGTGACTTTCTTCGGGGGCTTCGCGGTCGTCGTACTGACAGTCTGTCTGGTCTTGATCTGGCTGGGTTGGGGGAATCTGCGGTCACTCTCTGGTGCCCTTCTCGGCATGGCGGCCCTGGCAACTTTTCTCCTGATCCGGGCGATCTCCTTCGATGTCGTAGACCTTCGGACCTATTTTGGCGGCATCAAGTTGCACGAGGTTCTGGAAATGTTGGGAGTATTCCTGATCGGAGCCGCGGCGGTGGGCTATGCAAGGAGTCCCGACTAGCGTTCCGGTGTTTCGGACTCTGAATCGAGCGGCTCGCTTCCATTCACTTCGACATCCTTGTTCGAGTGAGCCTCGAATCGATACCAGTCCGTGCCAGTGAAGCTCGCTGGCACCAGTGAAGCTCGCTGGCACCAGGAGTACGATCCCCGTGAAGTGAATGCGGACCCGCGCTACTAGGTCACCTTGCTCGTCCTTCCGGAATAGGGCTCTCGATGAGCCGTAGCCTGCGGCGTTCTCGATATTGGTCAACGTGGGTCCGCCACGGATCAGCACACCCTCCTTCCTGCAGTCCTGAGGAGCGAGTTCGATCTCTTGGAGGCGCAGGAGTTCCGATCCCTATGGGAATCAGCCTGCTGCTGGCTCACGACGGTTTCAAGAACCTGTGTCCTGGATCGGATCGATCTGGTACCTTGCAACCGAAGGCGGACCTGCTTTGCTGCTTGATGTAGCCGTTCCGAAGGAGACTGAGTATGAACAATGCTGTTACAGCCGAAATGCGACAGAACTTCCGGAGTCAGTTTCCTGCGCTGGCCACCGGTACCGTGTTTCTGGAGAACGCGGGCGGCTCCCAGGTGCCCGTGCAGGTGGCCGATCGGATTAACAGCTATCTTCTAGAGAGCTACGTCCAGCTGGGTGCGGGCTACGAGCTCTCCAGGCGCAGCACCGACCTGGTGGGCGAGGCTCACGCCTTCGTTCGACTTCTCATGGGAGGAGAAGGTGGAGAAGTGATCCTGGGTGCTTCAGCTTCATCCTTGCTCCATATGCTGGCCGATTGCTATTCCAAGGTCCTGGAGTCCGGGCAGGAGGTGATCGTCGCCCAGACAGGCCACGAAGCCAACATCGGACCCTGGACGAGGCTCGAGCGGTACGGTATCCAGACCCGTTGGTGGGAAATGGACCCCGAGAATTTCGCCTGCTCCTTGAACCAGCTCGAAGACCTTTTATCGGATCGTACAGCATTGGTCGCATTCCCTCATGTGTCGAATCTCCTGGGCGAGATCGTGGACGTGCGTCAAATCACTGCGCTGGCTCATGACGCCGGGGCGCGAGTCGTGGTGGACGGGGTCGCCTTCGCGCCTCATCGTGCCATGCATGTCGCCGATTGGGAGGTCGACTGGTATGTGTACTCGACCTACAAGGTCTACGGTCCGCACATGGCAGCGCTTTGGGGTCACAGCGACGCGCTGGGCGAGCTGACAGGGCCGAATCACTTCTTCATTCACGAGGTGCCCTATCAGTTCGAGCTCGGTGGCCCCTCTCATGAAGGCTGTGCCGGGCTTCTCGGTCTGGCTGACTACCTGAAGGTCGTGGCGGGACTAGACGGTACTGCCAGCTTGAGCCGATCGGATATAGAACAGGCTTTCGAGGTGATGACTGCCTGCGAACGGCCACTTCAGGCCAGGCTCCTCGAGTATCTTGGCTCGAGGAAGGATGTGCGTATCGTGGGACCGGCCGGGGAGAGCCCGACACGGGTCGGGACCATCAGCTTCGTGCATTCTGAAAAGAGCTCGAGGACCATCACCGAGGTGGTGGATCGATCGACGGTTGCCATCCGACATGGTCATATGTACGCCTACCGGCTTTGTGAGGCGCTCGACTTGGATCCTGACGATGGCGTCGTTCGGGTGAGTCTTGTGCACTACAACACACCCAAAGAGATCGAGCAGCTCATCGAAGTTCTCGATCTCGCGCTCGACTGAGCTCGAGTATCCACTGTCATCTCCTGACGATTCTCCTCCTCAATGCGAGAGGCCGGGGGTGAATCGGGTGTGAACTATTTCACTTTCTGCAAGGGTGTATTCAACCCATAATCGGCCTCTGTTTCGAATAACGAAAAGAGGAGTGGTCATGGTCGAACGGGTGGATTCGCGACAGCTCGAAGTCAATCGAAGGAACTTGCTCAAGACTCTGGGGCTAAGTGCTGCGGCTGCGGGAGCGGGTCTTGCTAGTGCACCAGAGGCGGCCGAGGCAGCGGCTCTGGTGGGCCCGGCGATGCGCCGGGAAAGGCAGCCGGCTCGACCTACGCCCGCGCTGCCCGCCAGGCCTCCCCTTCCAGTCATCGTATTGAATCGGATGGGATTCGGCCCGAGGCCGGGCGACCGAGCGGCTTTCAATGCTCTGGGCTCTACACCGCAGGAGCGGCTCGAGGTATACGTGGCTCAGCAGCTGGATCCGGCATCCATCGACGACAGTGAGCTCGAGGCCAAGATCGCGAGTGCCAACTACGATTCGGTGGATCTGAGCTCCAATCCCAACACCTATCTCCAGACTCTGTGGGCCTGGTACATCAATGATGATGGGGCACCAGATGGCCGCGACTCTTCGTGGATTCCTCGGGAGGAGTTGGTGCGCGCCACCTTCATGCGCGCCATGTACTCGAAACGGCAACTGCTCGAGGTGTTGACCAGTTTCTGGCACGATCACTTCAACGTCTATGCGGATCGGTCTTCCTGGGTTCAGACCACCATGCCGCATCTGGACCTTCAGCTGCGAACGCACGCTCTGGGCAACTTCAGGACCATGTTGCAGAAGGTTGCCAGGAGTCCAGCCATGCTGCATTACCTGGACAACTACACCAGCTCGAATGGTGGTCCGAACGAGAACTACAGCCGCGAGCTGTTCGAGCTTCACACCATGGGAGCCGAAAACTACTTCGGTGTCATGCCGCAGAGCCAAGTACCGACCGACAGCACCGGACGCCCCCTGGGTTATGTGGACGCCGATGTTTTTGAAACCACTCGGTGCTTCACTGGCTGGTCCTTTTCTTTTGGCAGCGAGGGGGATGGAGATACGGGTCTCTTCTACTACCGCTCCAGTTGGCACGATCGTTTCCAGAAATATGTTCTCGGCAACTTCCTGTCTGCGGACCAGACGGACTTGAAGGACGGGGGGGACGTGCTCGACTTTTTGGCATCGCATCCCGGAACCGGACGGTACATTGCTCGCAAGCTCTGCCGCAAGTTCATCGCGGACGACCCCCCGCAGAGCGTTGTCGATGCGGCCGCTGCAGTCTTTACTGACCAGTGGCAGGCTGCCGACCAGCTCGAGCAGGTAATGCGGACCATCTTGCTGTCAGAAGAGTTCAAGACCACCTGGGGCGAGAAGATCAAACGCCCGTTCGAGATCGCGGTGAGCGCCTTCCGAGCCGCGAACAGTCAGTTCATCCTGAGGATGGACCACTCCGACACCAGCAGTTTTCTGTGGCGCTACTCCGGCACCGGGCATTGGCCTTTTGGCTGGCCGGCGCCCGACGGATATCCGGACGTTCGCACAGCGTGGAAGAGTATGACGCCGCGTGTGATGAGCTGGAGGCTGTGCGCCTGGCTGGTCGACTTCTACAACGACAATGACCAGCCCTATCTGAATGTCCTGGGCCAGACACCGAGTTCGGCCCGCACGGCCAATGAGCTGGCGGACTTCTGGATCGATCGGATTCTCAATCGGCCCATGGAGCCTGCCGAGCGGCAAGAGGTCGTGGACTTCATGGCGCAAGGCTTCAATCCTGACTTCGACCTCGATTTCAGCGACGAGGACACGAAGGATCGACTGCGCTCGATGGTCGGGCTGATCTTCATGTCGCCCGAATTTCTGTGGCGGTAACGGCGACGGATACGAGAGGAGCGTTCCAAGGCATGAGTACATCACGACGAGGGTTCATCACCGGCTGCTCAGCGGCTGTCGCGGCCTATGCAGGCACCAATTTCAACACTCTCGCATTTGGCGATCCCAGCTACAACGAGGAGATCCTGGTCACGCTGTTCCTGCGTGGCGGAATCGACGGTCTCAACATGGTGATGCCGATTTCCGGAGCGGATCGGGGACTTTACGAATCGGCGCGTCCCCACATTGCGGTTCCTACTACCGGCTCGAACGCGGCGCTCGCGCTTTCCAGCAAGCTCGGTCTGCATCCCGCGGGAGCAGACGGGCCGAGCGGTGCTCCTGCGACCTTTTACGATCTCTACCAGGAAGACAAGGTGGCGTTCGTCGTCGCTTGTGGCATGCACGAGGACAACCGTTCTCATTTCGACTCCATGAACTTCATGGAGCTCGGGACTCCGGGCACCCTGTCCACGGGGACGGGATGGCTGACCCGTCATTTACAGTCAGCCAACAACCTTCCTACTGAGATCATCATGCCAGCTCTGGCGGCCGGCAATCTCCAACAGAATTCATTGCGCGGCAGCATCGAAGCCATCAACATGAGCGATCCGGACAGTTTCTCCCTCAACGTAGGTCCGTGGGAGTGGAGAAGTGCCCAGAGAACGGCTCTCAGGCACCTCTACAACGGAACCAGTTGGCTCCATCAATCCGGAATCGAGACGTTGGACGCCGTCGACATCATCGAGCTCAATGGTGGCAGCGATGGCTACACTCCCGGCAACGGGGCGGTCTATCCCGGCGGCAACCTCGCAGAGCATCTTCAGACCGTAGCGCGCATGATCAAGCTCGATCTCGGCCTGCGGGTTGCAACCGTCGATTTCGGCGGTTGGGACACGCACAGCGGACAGGGTGATGACGGGGGCGGGTACTTCTATAATCACGCGGAAGAGCTCCTGAGCGCCTTGGCGGCTTTCTACACCGATCTGGACGGTTCCGGTAGCTCCAACTATACGCAGCGCCTGACGGTCGTTGTGATGAGCGAGTTCGGCCGACGCCTCAGAGAAAACGACGATCGCGGTACCGATCACGGCCATGGGTGTTTCGTTCTGGTCCTGTCGGGGAATGCCCTGGGTGGGGTCAAGGGAACGTGGCCCGGCTTGGACAATGATCAGCTTTTCGACGGTGCCGACCTTGCGGTGACGACAGACTACCGGCGAGTCTTGAGTGAGATCCTGATTCGCCGGCTGGGGAATGCGCACCTGGGGGAGGTCTTTCCTGGCTATACGACCTATGAGCCCCTAGGAGTCGTGTCGGGGACAGATCTGCCGCCCATCTACGGCCCTGAGATCTTCGATAGCAGCTTCGAATCCGGCGATTTGGCGGATTGGTCGTCCGCCGTTCCCTGAGCAGGAGCCCAGCAGAGGAGATCACGGAGCCTATCCCGAAATCGAGACCGTGATTGTGCTGGAAAGAGCTTCGCCGGTTTCAGGCTCGGTTGCCGTGAATCTCAGTTCGTAGTCCCCTGCCTCTAGAGGGCCGAGTCCGACGGTCGCAGCCCACTGAGCCATCGTGGGATCGGCTGCTAGCCTTCGCTCGCCGACGTTCAACGAGACTCCCTCGACTGGATCACCATTGAGAGTCAGGAGCTCTGCGACTATCTGAACCGAGTCACCCAGTCCGTATCCGGCAAGAATCACTGGAACACTCTGACCGGGCACCAGAACGGGTTTGACGGATGGAATAAACGGCTCTCCCTGAACCGTGAACGGATAGTCGTGCGTAGTCTCCTCGGCACGCTGTCCACGGACGATCAGCCACCTCCCGGCAGGTTCGGGAAACATAGGCGCCAGGAGGGCCGGTTCCTGCTGACTCGCGTCGGGTACACGAAACGGAAACACCGACACGCCGGAGGTGCCTGTGGCCGCATTGCGAACCAGAGACCTGGCTACATAGCTTCCGGGTGGCAGCTCGAACTGGTTCCAGAACTTGATTCCGGTCTCCTGGAAGGTCGATCCCGCCTTGGCAACATCTATCCCGAGGGTCTGATGGAAGAAATCTCGAACCTGGCCATTCTCGGCAACGGCGTAGGCGTAGATCTCAACTGCGACCGTGCCTCCCTGGTTTCCCTTCAGGAGGTCATCGCCACGAATCTCGATCAGTGTAGGCACGTAGGCCAGCTGCGATCCGATCTCGAACGGGGCTGCCAAGGTTGCTGTGCCCACTTGCCCGCTGGCATCGCCATAGAGCCGGGAAGCGGCAGAGAAGATCCGCTCCCTTTGCGAGATCTCGGAATAGGGCCTGGGGGCGAAGTAGCCTGGTCGATAGGCTAGCCGGGCGCCTTTTGGGCCGTCCTTCAGCTTGACCTTCAGTTTGTGGAACTCACCATCCAGCTTCAGGTCCCCAGCCTGGAAAGCCAGTAGGTAGGTGACGCCGGTGCGCTCCAGCATATTCTCCATGGCCACCGTCAGGTTGTTGAAGTTCTCGAAGAAATCCCCGCCGGTGGCGTCGGCCATCATGAAGAGCCCTTGCTTGTTCTCCCGGCGAGGCCGGACGTCGGCTCCGGCTCGCAGGCCGCCAATGTCGACCGCCTGGATCACGCAGTCAGCGCGCACGAACTCCTGCAGCATGGAACCGAGCGCGTTCTGGGTCGATGTGTCGCCGAAGCGTAAATTGCTGTCCACATCCTGATAGTCGCCGTATGCAGCTGCGTCGTTCTGTTTCTGGATCGCCTGCTGCTCCTCGCGTGTAGCGCCACCGCCCTGGCCAAGCACGATCGAGCTGTTGAAACCCTCGGAGAGATAGACGAGGTACTTACGGCCATCGACGCTGCGCAGTAGCTCGGCGACCTCTGTCAGGGAGCTGGTCAGGGCCAGGATGTCGTTCCTGTCGCTGGCCCGTTGGGTCGAGGATTCCATTCGCGTGACCGCCTCGCGAACCTCGGCGTCGACATTAATAATGCCACGGCGGTCAGCGCTTCCGCTGCTGGTGGTCCCCCAGGACTCTGGCATGTCCGCGAAAGTCAGTCCCAATGGGTCGCGGCGTGACTCGACCAGCTGAGGTAGGCCCAGCGTATCGATCGCCACCTCCACCTGGCTGCGATCCGAGGTGAAACCGAGAATCAGCTTGGAGCCGCTAGCGGCGGAGTAGGTTGCTACTCCCACCAGGTCGGTGGGATTGAGGCCGGTCGCGACGAGCTCCTTGGCCGCGTGGCGCGCGCGGACGATCGAGGCGGGATCCGAAAACGACAGATCGAAGAGGAGGAAAAAGTGGCGCTGAGCGGCAGCCGGAACTCGCCGCGTCTCCAGCGCCAGATTGCCACTGGAGAACGACAGGTCATAGGCATCGAAGCCGATCAAGTCCTGTTGCTTGCGACCGTCGAAAACCTCGAAATCATCGGCGGTCAGGCCTCGAACAGGCTTGCCATCCTTGGTGACCTGGACCGGGACCTCCACCACGATGACCTCAGTAACCTCGGCATGGCGAGCCTGCTGGGCAATCAGCGGGAGGGGGCTCACAAGGATCCAGCAGCTCGCGAAGAGAAGAAGGCTCCTCAGGTAGGTCGACGGTCTCGATTGTTCTCGCATCATGGTCTCCCGAGAGTAGGAGGGCGGAGGATAGGCGCGCTCACAGCAGTCGCCTGCCAAGCGGTCCCTTGGCTGCAATCACCCTATCAGGAATGGTCAGGGCAGCGACCTTTCCAAGAGTCAAGGAGAAGAGAGCAGATGTGGTGACTGCGAGCGCTGCTGGAAGGTGAATTGTCTAGCGCCGAAGGGCTTGCATGTACTCCTTATAGTATTATAGTACTATAGCAATATAAAGGTATGGTACTATAGCGTTATTGCAAAGAAAGCTATGTGCACCCGTAGGGAGGAGGACTGCGCCGGATGACAGACCACCACCAGGAGCTCGAGAACGAGATTCGCAAACAGAGCCACTTGTTGGCACTCGCGTGGAGAAAGGGACAGGCATCCAAAGTGCTCGATGCTTTGGACGAGGTCGAGCCGATGGCCTGCTCGCTGATGGCCATCCTGATCCACGAGCACTTGACGCGCTGGTCTCCCTACGATTGCCGATGGCCCATGGGCTTCTGGAGAGCAGTGCTGGATCGGTCGATGATGGGCATCGCGGGCCGGCAGGTGGAGGCTTTGGGCACGCAGTACCGCGAACGATTCGGTACCGACCCACCGCCGATGAGAAGGTCGGAAACCAGTCAGCATGACCCAGAGGAGTCCACCCGCAAGGTCGCGTATCAGGCGGAGACGATCCGCCGAGCGCTGGAGACAGGTGCGCCGCTGGTGCCCGCCCGACCGCCGGAAAGAGCACCAGACCAGTTCCTCAGACGGAGTCAGGAGGGAGCTCGATGAATTCGATGGAACCTCAGTTCGATGGCATCGTGGCGGGCATCGAGAAGGACCCGGAGTGCGGGCCAGTCCTGCACCGCGTAGTGAAGGACTATCCGGATGAGCTGGCCATGAAGATCCTCACGACAGCCATGCGACGTGGTGTGATCACGGCAAGCGAGGCATTCGACGTCGTGCGCGATGGCGAGCTCGATCTCGAGCGGACCGTCGAAGCGGTGGCGATGCTGGCTTCTCGGCGGGGTTGGCTGACTGAAGAAGTTGTCTTGGAGGCGTTGGGCGCCCACTCTGAATCGGTGTAGGTGCGAGGGAGCCATGCGCCACGGCTACTCGGGTGTCGTCGGTCCGTGCTTGCCGACGTCTCTCGGGTGAGCGTGGACCTAGGCGAGGGAAGAGTCTTGAGCCCTGTAAAGCAGAGCAAGAATCCTGGTGATGCCGCACGTGCCAAGGGCGGCAGACCCAGAAAGGGGTCGAGACTGGGTCCGCGAGGAGGAGAGACCACGGTCACCCCTGGTGGACTGACGAGGATCAGTGCCTATCTCGACGGAGTGGAGCGAGCCGCGGTACGCCGAAAGGCGTTCGAGGATGACCGGAGTATCAGTGACGTGATCCGATCGGCGCTGCGTTCCTACCTCGGAATCGAGTGATCCGACGGCCAGGCAGCGGTCGCCGGTTCGCAGGCCTCGAGCCACAAGCTTGGCGGCTAGGTGCTTCAACCGAGTGAGGCGCCGCAATATCGACAGTAGACCGCATCCGAGGCGTGTCCTTCTGCACCGCAGTCAGGGCACGCGTCAGTGCGCACCGAGTGCTTGACGGCGCTTGCCAACTCCACCGTCACGATCCCAGTCGGTACCGCGATAATGGCGTAGCCGAGAAGCATCACTCCCGAGGCCAGGACTTTGCCCGCTATGGTCTGCGGAGCGATGTCTCCGTAACCGACAGTGGTCATGGTGACTATCGTCCAGTAGATGGCCAGTGGAATGTTGTCGAACCCGTTCTCGGATCCCTCGAGCAGGTACATGAAGGCGCCGATGATCACGACGAGCGTCAGCACCACACCCAGGAAGACCACGATCTTGTAACCGCTGGCCCGTAGGGCGGCCTTCAGCATGCGCGCCTCACCTACGAAGTGGGCGAGCTTGAGGACGCGAAAGACCCGCAACAGGCGCAGTGCCCGGATGACCAGCAGTGACTGGGACCCAGCGATGAAGAAACTCAAGTAGCTCGGCAAGATCGCCAGGAGATCGACGATCCCGAAGAAGCTGACGGCGTATTTCCAGGGATGCCTGACTGAGAGCAGCCTGAGGACATACTCAATAGTGAAGAGGATCGTGAAGATCCACTCGAGGATCCGAAGTTGGGGACCATACTGAGCGCGAACTTCCGTGACGCTCTCGAGGCAGACCGCGATGATGCTGAGTACGATGGCGACGAGTAGGGCGACATCGAAGGCCTTGCCAACCGGAGTCTCGGCTTCGAAGATGACCTCGTGCAGTCTGGCCCGCCATGCAGACAGCTGAGAGGATTCCTCGGGCATTGCCCGTTCAGTATCGCACCTCCGATCTGGACGTCCATCAGGCATCAGGCAAGAACCGAGCTGAGAGTCTCGAGGCTTATCTTCGCACCGCTGAGCACGAGAACGGTTCGCCTTCCACGGAAGTGCTCGATCTGTTGCAGAAAGGCGGCGACCGAGAGAGCCGCGGCGCCCTCGATGAGCAGGTGGTGTTTCTCGAGAACGTGGCGGATGGCCTGTCGAATCTCCTCCTCGCTGACGAGAACGAATCGGTCGACATGCTGTTGGCAGATGGGGAACGTGATGGCGTCACTTTCGATTCCACCCGCCGCTCCGTCCGCCAGGGTCGGTTGGGAATCCAGCTCCAGGAGCCTTCCTGCTTGGATCGAATGGTGCATCACCGCGGAGTTCGTCGGTTGGCAACCGATGATCTCGGTCTCAGGGTGCTCGGCTTTGAATACTCCGGCGATTCCCGAGATCAAACCACCCCCCCCCACGGGAACGACGACGACCTCAACGTCCCCGAGTTGGCGTTCAATCTCCAGGGCCACAGTTCCCTGGCCGGCGATGATCTGCAGGTCGTTGTACGGTGATACGTAGTAGCGGCTGCTTCCCTGCGCCACCTGTCGGGCTCGAATCTCGGCCTCGACACCGTCGTCACCGTGCAGCTCGAGATTGGCCTCGAGCCGCTCGAGTGCGCCGAGCTTGGCTGCCGAGATCGTCTTCGGAACGTAGATCGTGCCTGGCCATCCGAAAGCGCGGAGGAGATAGGCGACGGCGGATCCATGATTGCCAGTCGAGGCGGTGACGACTCCGTTTGCTCTTTCCCCTGAGCTCAGAGTCAGAAGCCGATTGGCCGCGCCACGCAGCTTGAAAGAGCCGGTGACCTGGAGGTTCTCCAGCTTGAGGTGTACTTCGCAGTCCGCTAGCTGGCTCAGCCAGGCAGACGACTCCAGGGGAGTCTCGCGGATGTGGTGAACGATCCGAGCAGCGGCTTCTCGAGCCTCGTGACGAATCGCCTCGGCCGTCACAGGCTCCTGCTCGATCAACCTGGTGGCTCCGCAGTTGGCAAGGTGTGTTCCTAGCTGAGGTTCAGTCCTGACCGGCAAACTCGGCCTTGATGGCTTTGGGCGTGAGTGCTATGCGATTCGGCAGGTAACTGCCCTTCACCCAAACCGTGTGCTGACGGTCGAGGCTCTTCCGCAGGTCCACGACGGCCTGTTCAATACGGCTGAAAGAGGAGATATCGATGGCCTTTCCCCATGGGGTATCGACCCTGATGGGGCGCCGTCCTTCCGACACGGTGACAGCGGAGGGCCGGCCGGTCCACCAGATCCACAGTGGCACGCGGAGATCTCGCAAGAAGTCCAGCACCTCGTCCACTTGATAGGCGCTCGTGTCAGTGGCATCGTGGCCGAGGACGAGAATCACGGCTCTGGGGCGACCACCCGTGGCGGCTTCGATCCCCGCCACTGCCAGGGCGTCGGTCACCCTCCTGTTGCCCGACTCCTCGGGGGCATTTACCCGTGTGAGCAGCCACGCCAGATCGCCATGCTCCGCGCTGAAGGGCTGGGAGAGGCTGAATAGCTTCGAACCCTGGTCCCCGTCTGTGGTCTTTCGGGCCTGCGGGAATACAAAGAGGACCTCTTCACCTTCGCGAAGAGCCGTACGGCCAGCTGTGGCTCCTCCGGTCACGGTTGCCAGCTGCCGCAAAGAGTCTTCGGCGGTCTCGTCGATAACCATGACGATTCGGGCCGGAGAGCGCTCTACCCCTACGACCCCCAGCGTTCGACCGTCCTTCTCGAACCAACCTTCCAGCTCCTGAATCGAAAGCTGCGAACCGCGAGACATGTCGACCACGAGGCCGGTCAAGTCGATCTCCGCACCGAATCCCAGTCGGGTTCCGAAGCTCAATTCCGCCTCGTAGTGCGCCCCGTCCGGGAATTGGAGATCGGCTTCGAGCACGTGGAGCTTCGCTGGGTCGTATTCAGGCAAGCGAATGATACCGAGCCCGTCGTAGGGCACTTCCCGCCCATCGAAGCGGAGTCGAATCGAGTCGGCTTGATTGAACTCGATGTGCTTCCAGACCAACCTGGCGCTATCCGGCCGCTGCGGGTCCTCACCCTCGAGCAGAAAGGCTACCTCAGCCCTGGATCGCGGCAGGTTGATCCATTGAATGGCCCTGCCCTGAACCTCGCCAGCTTTGTTCAGGGCCAGCGCCTCCAGCTTGTGAGGCGCCAGGCGGGGTCCCAGATCGCAGTCGAACGACCAGGGCTGCCCCGACTTGCGGTCGATCTCGACCCCGTCCAATTGCAGGACGACGGCCGCAGGAGCCCCCTCTACCAGAAGATCGACTTGCTTTGGGCCCAGTACCAGGCCGAGGAAGAGGGTCACAAAAGTGATCATGGCTGGTCAGCCTCTCTTGATACGGCTGCCAATGGCGATGATCGCTGCGAAGAAGATGCCGATGACCACGATCAGAATGACTTCTTGGAATCCGACCGGCAAGACTGGTCCCCCTTGTGAGTGCCCTCTGGAACCCAATTAGAGGCGAATGAGAATCCGCTTGTACCAAGGCACGCCCATGGCCTTGAGCTCTTGCCGCCTGTCGTGGAGAAGCTTCTTGTCCTGCTGGCGTGCCAGCTTTTGCAGAAACGCACTGCCTTCGGACTGGTGACAGTCTTTGTATTTCTTGCCACCGCCGCAGGGACAGGGATCATTTCTCCCGATCTTGGCTACGTGGCGCGGGGCAGGTGCGTTCGAGAAGCCAGGCCACACCACTTTCGAATGGTGCTTGATTCCTCGCCGGGACATAACGAACTCCTTATCGTGCTCGGCAGCGAAAGTCAGATTCACCGCGCTAGGACCGGATAATGCTAACGCATTGCCGGGGTCTCCGGCGCGCCGGAGGAGGAATCGAGATTCCGCAGGCTGCTTGGGACTCGAAAAGGTCGGGTTCAGTCGGAGCCGATGCTCACTTTGCGAGCATAGTCGAGCAGCATCTGTTGCAGGACGGTGGGTGCCTGATCGCTGGCGTCCTCGATCCAACGCGATGCAACGCGAACGTTGGCGCCGAAAGGAGCACGACACTCGAATAGGTCGATGCGGCCGTGGGGAAGGCCATTGGGGCTGACGAACAAGGGCAAGCCGAAGTGCTCAGGGCTCTCGGAGATCCACAGACGACCAGCCGCCTCCTCGCTCGAGTCCTCGCTCACGAGACCTGATTCCAATAGAGCTTGCTTCATCGAGTCATCCTCCGTCATCGATTCGACCTCCCCAACTGAGAGGTAGGATAGTTGGGGATCACCGGTCGAGTCAGTGATCGTCGGCGCCAATTTGGATGCAGGATGCGCCAAGGCACTCAAGGTATCGGAATCAGTCATCTTCCTGGTTCTCGAAGATCTTGCCGAGCCAGCAGGTCAACTCGGTCAGGTGCATTCTACGCTAGATGCCGTGGGGCTCATGAATAATGCGGGCTAGGATGCCTCCTCGACCATTCGTGCTTCTATCGAGTCGAGGCAGTCTTCGATCTGCTGAAGCTTGAAGAGGATCAAGACATGGGGGCTCTTCCGTCTGCCTGGGGGAGAGCTGGCGATGCGCCTGCCCGCTTGTTTCACGGGATGCGAATGAACGTACCGTCATCTACCACGCCGTTGCTGACCAGGTAGACAGTAACGCCTGACAGTAGGTCCAACCCGGCTGCTTCACCCTCGCTCCGCAGGGCCGCGGCATTGTGGAACCGAGTCTGAACGCCGGCGGTCTCGTAGAACAGCGTTTCTCGAATGTGATCATGGCCCGCCAGGGCCAGAGTCAGATCGCGCTGTCTCAAGACCGAGAGGGCCGATTCGGCATTCGACACCGTATGCCGAAAGGAGGTGAGTCCGTCGACCTCGATCAGAGTCGGGGCTGGCGGTTCGTCGGTGTAGCCATGGAGAATGTCGCCAGCCGTGACGAACGGTATGTGATTGAAGGCGACGACCGGTGTGCCCTCGGGAATCGCCGCGAGATCCTGCCGCAGCCACTCCAGCTGAGCGTCGTCGACGTGCCCGTAGTACCAGAGGTCAGCGATGTCCACCGTGTCCAGGCCGACGAAGTGTATGCCTCCAGCGTTGAAGGAGTAGTAGGTGGGGCCGAGGAAGTGGCGATACATCGCCTTGCCGTAGAGCGGATGGTCGGGGCTGACGAGAGAAAGATGTCGTTCGATACCGAAGATCTCGTGATTTCCGGGTACGGTCCACACCGGAACGGAGAAAGCTTCGATCTCCCGGAGGAACATCTCGTAGTAGCTCGACGCTTCGGCTTCGTCCACTCGTAGGGCGTCGTGGATCAGGTCTCCGGTGATCAATACGAACGCCGGCTGCTGGCTGTCGACAATCTCGCGGAGCCGCCGAATCCTCGGCAGAGTCTCGTCGCGCAAATGAACATCTGAAGCGTGAACAAAGCGAAACGCGGAGCCGTTTCGAGACCTGACCAGAGGGAAGTTCACCGCTGTTGTTCGAGCATCCAATCCCACAGGCTGCCAGAAGGAAGTGGGTGACTGGAATCCATCAGGGGTGACAACGAAGACCACGCCTGCGCCAGGATCGGGGAGCTCGTACTCGCCTCCGTCGTTGGTCGTGACGACCGTTATCTGGTTCGAGACGCCGACGCCGGGCAGGCCGGTCTCACCCTCATCTATGGCGCCATTGCCGTTCTCGTCGAGGTAGACCACACCGGTGATTCTTCCTTGCTGTTGGGCTGAGGCCGAGGGTGCGGGGAGAAGCAACAGCAGTAGGCCCAGGGCGGCCGGGAGGGATCGATCAGTCCAATGTCTGGACAATCGCCTCGGCGAAGTCTCGAGTCGATACATGGTCCTCCCCCTCGAAGCAGTCTCTTCTCAAGATGCAACAAGCCCCCAGCTTTGGGGCTGGGGGCCGGTCAGCGCATCTACTTTTCGTTGGCTCGCGCTAACCCACCCCTGTGGTGGTAAGTAGCAGGAGGCCAAGCAGAGCGAGAATCGTCAAGAACACGCCGTCGAAAGTCCTCAGGGTGAGGTCTGGTAGGACGGCGGTCGCGGCTTCCCGGTTCGGCTTCAACACGTTGGGCGGACTGTACGCAAGGCGAACAACCGAAGTCAAGCTCTCGAGCGGAACGCAGCCGGGCTGCAGTTCCCGACGTGAAGGGAAAGACGAGCGCCGACTGGCACAGAAAGGAGAAGAAGCCACCCGGCGCTCAAGACCTCTTATCGAGGTACTTGGGTAGAGTAGTCGCAGCCTGCAGGCCGGAGAATGGCCTCCGGCGCCAAGATGTTTGCCCTCCGCGCCAGACCTTCGCCGGACTCTCAGGGCACGCTAGTGGCCCAGGCGGAGGTGTCGCCGGACTCGAATCCGTCGCCGAACATGCTCGCACCCAGCAGGATGCCGACCCTGAAGCCGGTCGCCGTCTGGCTCTCGACCTCGATGACGATCTCGGCAGCGGGATCGACGAACATCTCGCCAACCCGCCACATCACTCCCTCGGTATCCGCGTAGTTCGCCGGAGGATCGTCTTCATCCACCACCCAGGCCGGCTCGGAGCGTCCGATCAGAACCTCGTGGATGATCACCATGCGGTCACCCCCACCGGTGCCGGGAATCGCGGCTTCGTAGTTACCAACCGCCTCCCTGACCTCCACCGTGTAGTAGTGGCTGCTGCTGCCGCCGATGGGGATCCTGGCCATCCGATAGGTCGAAGTGGTGGCGCTGCCTAATGGATCGATGGTGACTCTGAAGAAGCCCTCACCAGGCACGACGAACATCTCGGCACCCTCCTCCAGCCAGCCGAGCCGGTCCTTGTGATACGAGGTCACGTGCTTGCCTAGCTTGCCGTAGACCAGATCGTTTACGGCATAGCCCGTGGCCGAGCTCATGACGTCCCAGGGACTGTCGTAGGGGTTCGTGTCTCCATCGGAGTTGTTGGCGTGCGGCAGACCGAAGCCGTGCCCCATCTCGTGGGCGATGACTCCTTCCTGCGCAAAGGCCCAGGGTGGGTCCCAAGTGGTCCGCCAGCTCTTGCTGACTCCATCCAGGGTGGCCCAGCGGCTCCCTCCCCAGGCGCAGCAGTCCAGCTGGTCGTTGAACATCAGATTGATGCCCTCGTAGCCTCCGCTGCTCCCTAGAGAGAAATCGATGAAGGGATCGGCCGCCGCGGTGCAATCCTGGAAGAGCTGGCTCAAGTTCGCCGTTGTGCCGCTGCCTGGCGTGGGAACGTAGTAGGTGTGGGAATTGGGCAGGTTCTTCCAGTTCACGGCTGTGCTCCCGACGATGTCGATGGCATCGTAGGAGACCTCTCTCCAGTAGTGATCGAGGCGTCCAGGTGCGTTGTCGTACATGCCCTGGAAGTAGCTCAGGTTCTCAGGCTCGATTGACTTGTCGGAGAACTTGCATGCCAGCGTCACCCACGGCTTGGAGCCTAGGACAGCTTCGGTGGCAACTGACTCGGGCTGGTCGGGTGACGGCAGGACTCGCAGAGAGTCGGCGCGGAGTTTTACGAGTCCAGAAGGGTCTCCCTCGAAGACCACCTCTACGAATCGCTGGTTGATGGCCATCAGGCCGCCTGCTGTCGCCAGAGCCGTCTTGCTGATGACCAGCTCCGTAGCCAGGCCGTTCGAAGCGGTGAGGAAGAACTCGAGATGCGAGGCCTCTTTGCTCTCTGGCCCAGGATCCCCCCAAACGACGCTCAGCCACCCGGTCATCGTTGCCGCCGAGAGCGGCGAAGCCATCTGCGAAGCCAGTGCCAGAATGCAGACAGCAAGTGCCACCCGAATCGGAGTCGATGTCTGAGGAGTCCTGGACATGAGTACCTCCTAGAAGATCCGTGATCGAAGCGGTCCTGCCCGGCCAGTCAGGCGCTACATGACCGAGATCCAGAATAGCTGGGAGGGGCCGATGCCACTGTGACAGGTTTCACCATCGTCAGGGTGAGTGTCCGGCCCAGTGCTGAAGGGTGGTTCCCATCGCTGGCTCCTGTTGGTATTGTCCTTTTTCTCTTGGAGACGTGGATATGAACGATCAGAAACGACCTTTCGTCCTGCTTTTGACGATCACCTTGACCTCGATGTCTTGCTCTGGGCCTTCCGATTCCGTCTCGACCGAAAGTGCCGCAGGTGCGGTAGCCACCGGCCATCACCCGGTCGTGGTGTTGCTGATGGACGGCGTCCGGGTCGACCACCAAGGCAGCTACGGTGCACGGCCAAGCTCGACGCCGAATTTGGATACGTTCGCCAGCGGAGCGGTCCGCTTCGACTGGGCCTTCGCCCAAACGCCCGACGCAGCCGCGTCGATGGCCTCGTTGCTCACCGGGCTCTACCCGACGACCCACGGTCTGGTCGAACCCGGAGATCGACTCGTCGAGGAGGCGGGCACTCTGCCCGAAGCCCTGGCCGGGGCGGGGTTGAAGACGGCGGCTTTTCTGACCAGTGGAGACGTCTTCGAGGGGCTAGGGTTGGAGCAGGGCTTCGATGTTTTCGAAACCGGGCCGCAAGCGCTCGACGGGTCACTCGAGTGGGCCGGACAGAACAGTGAAGCGGACTTCTTTCTGGTCGTCGAGGTAGGCACCGTTCCAAGCTCTGCGGTTGACGCAGACAACGCTGCCGAAACGTATGCCGTGCAGGTCGAAGCTCTCGACAGAATAGCTGGTCGCGTTCTCGATGGTCTCGACGCAGTTGGCTTGGCTGACAAGGCAACGATCGCCGTTGTGTCCCTTAGCGGGTTCGAGCTGGGTGAGCACGGCGAAGTCGGCGATGCGTCGATCTACTCGCCTGAAACCCACGTCTCGATGCTTCTGAAGAGTCCCCGACTGCAAAATGTGCGTGCAGTCGACAAGATCGTGGAGGTGATCGATCTCGGCCCAACCCTTCTCGAACTGCTGGGCGAAGAGCCAGCGACCGAGATCCAGGGTCGGAGTCTCGTGCCGGTGATCGAGGGAGCTGGAACGCCGCCCTATGTGGCCTTCGGCGAGTCGGCGGGAGTGGATGGACCGTGCTACGCGGCCCTGGGAGGGTACCGATTGGTCCAACAGGGCGTCGAAGGCCCGAGCGAGCTCTACGTTCTGGCAGTCGATCCAGCAGAGCAGACGGATGTGGCTGCCTCTGATGAAAAGAGAGTCACGGTGCTCGAGGACCACCTTGGTGCTTGGAAGAAGATGGTCTCAGCCGCCTCTTTGGACCCCGAAAGACGGACCGAAGAGCTCGATGACGAGGCCCTCGAGCAACTCAAGAGTCTGGGCTACATCCAATAGGCTGCTCGAGAACGCTGGCGCTCCTCCGTTCTGTTCCTGGTGGTGAGGCGCTGGAAATCTCAGCTCCGGAAGATGGAGCTGCCCACCATCTGTGCGGGCTTCTCGATGCCGAAGAACTCCAGAATGCTGACCGGCAGGTCGAGGATCGACGGCTTGGCTCTGCTGACTTTGTGGCTCGAAAACAGGCTTCCTGGAACCAGATCACGGGCCATGGAGTGATCGCCACTCCAGGCCCAGGGGTTCAGGTCGATGGTCGCTCTGCCTGTCGCCCCGAGCACCGAGGGTGAGGAGTTGCGGTAGCCCGGGGTGTACCCGACCAGTAGCTCGGGCATCATTGGCGTGGCCTCTCCGACGTACATGTCATCGCGCCTGTAGACCTTGGCAACCGGCTGCTCGCCTGTGTCGGGATCGGCCACGGCTTGCAGCTCTTGGCTGAGCCGAGCGGTGATCTCCGGCGCCTTCGCGGTGTCGACGATACCCTGGCCCTCGCGATTCTTCAGATTGAGGTAGAGACCGTTGAAGCCGACACCGTAGGCCACGGTCTGCTTCCAGTCGATGTCCGTGATGGCAGTCTCGTCCTTCTTGGCAGCGTCCGACTTGAGGGTGAGATAGCCGTTGTCGCGCAGCCAGGTGTTTAGGTGGAACTGGCGTCCGAACTGCGCGAACCCGTGATCCGAGCAGATCAGGACCAGGGTCTTGTCGTCGATGGCAGGCAGGACCTCGCCCACGATCTCGTCCATCCTCTCGTAAAGATAGGGAATCCAGGAGCCGAACCGCGCATCGGACTCTCCGTGCTTCGGATGGGAGACGTCCATGTTGCGCCAGAGCATGTGAGCGTCCTGGTCGGTGGACGAAACGTAGAAGTAGAACAAACCGTCCGAGAACCGGGACCACTGGTGATGAAACAGAGCCAGACGTTCTTCGAGAATCAATTCGGCCTGCTTGACGTATTCCTCGTCATTGAGGATTCGATAGTCGAAGGCCTTGGTGTCGCAGGGCAGACCCTTGGTCCAGAACGAGCCGATGTCCCGCGCGATCTCCGCCCCGAACTCTTGTGGGTAGGTCACTGGTGCGGCCTGGTTGGCCGGATCGATGTTGATCGGCGTGGCGTAGAGCTGGAAATGGGGTCGGAGCTGTTTGACGAGAAAACGGACGATCCCGCTCGCCGACCCGAGAACCGGCAGGAGATCGAACTGCACCGGAACCCAGGGCGAGTACTCGCCCTGATTGAGAACTAGAGTCTCACCCTGAATCTCGATGCGGACGGCATCCTCCTTGGGGTCCAGGTAGACGGAGAAGGGTATCTTGACGTTGTCAGCGAACGGGTCCTGCGAGCCGGAAGGTGTCACCAGTGAGTTGACGGGTCCCAGCAGCTGGGCTCGGACGACATTCTGGTTGACATCGACGTATTGAACGGTGCCACCGGAGATGTCCGGGTAGTGCTCGAAGGGATCCGAAGTCCAGTAGCTGAAGGAGCCGTAGGAGTCGATCAAATCCGGCGTTCCCATTCCTGCGATTCCCTTGGTGGCCGTCTCGTCAACCGGGAAGTTGGTCGGGATCTTCGAGATCCAGGCGGGGATGCCTTGCTCGGTTAGATAGGCCCAAAAAGGCTTGCCCTGTCGGAGATTGACCGGGCCGCCCCCTTTGATCGGCAGGTGCACATCGCCGAAGCTGATGGTTAGGTCCGGTGCGGTGTTCTCGTAGATCGAGAAGACCGGCATGTAGGTCTTCGGATCGCGGGCAATGAAATCGGCGATACCGTGGCCGCCCGGAGTCATGCCCGTGATGAAGCTCGACCAGGCCACCGGACTCAACGCCGGCATGGTCGTGGCCAAAGGCAGAAATGAGCCCATCACGGCCAGCTTCCTGAAATTCGGCGCCCGGCCAGTGTCCATCAGACCCTTGACGATCGTCGGGTCCAGGCCGTCGAAGCCGAGAACGATCACCTTTCGGCCATCGGCGGTGCTTCGACTGCAGGAGCTCGCGAAAGGAAAGCTCGCGGCGGCTGCACTGCCGGCCAGAAGCTGCACGAAGCGCCTGCGATCCATGGGCGAGAGGATGCGGTTGTGGTCGGTCATGTCAGTTTCCCTGGCGCGCAGCGATCAGAGATCATTCCAAGGAGAAGTCTAGCGATGCATGGGGGAGTTGAACAGGTCTCCAGTTCCCCAGGCCTAACCGATCTAAGGCCCGCTGTTTTCTGCCACGGAATTCCAAATTCTTCACAGACCCCCTGGATTGGCCCATGCTATGGTCGGTTTCCATGAGGAATTCAAGTGTCATTCTGCTTCTTCTCTTGGCGTTCTTGTGCCGGCCGGCGCCCGCACTTGCCTACCTCGACCCTGCTGCGGGTAGCCTGATCCTGCAGGTCATCCTGGGCGGAGTCGCGGGCCTCATCGTGCTTCTAAAACTCTACTGGCGACGGCTACGCGGATTCTTCGGGCTCGCCGAGGACGGCGACGATCAGAACGATCCGGCCTGAGGCCCAGCCGTTTCCAACGTCCGCACACCTGAAAGCTCCGATGGCAGAGTACGATCCTGGTTCCTTTCGAGATCCGGAAAGCCGGGTGCTCGTGGGCGAAGGCAGAGTCTGTCGCGGACTGAGTGAGGCAGCATTGCTCGACTGGGAAGCTCTCGAAGCGACTCGGTTCTTCCCCAAGGCGATGGCCGAAGGGCGAATCGTCGAGACCACCCTCGCGCCCCCTGCAGAGATCCAAGACCTCATCCATGCGCCTGCTCAGGACTGGGCGGCGATTCTCGAACATCGAAGGGTTCCATTCCTCTCGTATCCGTACGAGTGGAGCTTTGGAATGCTGAAGGACGCTGCACTCTCGCAGCTAGACCTCCTTCTGGATGCCCTCGGGGAGGGCTTGATACTCAAAGATGCCTCTGCCTTCAACACCCAGTGGATCGGTTCTCGCCCGGTTTTCATCGATGTAGGGTCGTTCAGGAGATTCGGACCTGGCGAGCCGTGGGAGGGGTACCGTCAGTTCTGCCAGATGTTTCTGTTTCCTCTCCAGCTGCAAGCGTACAAAGGAGTGGCCTTTCAGCCATGGTTGCGAGGCAGCATCGACGGGATCAGCCCAGAGGAGATGAGTCGGCTGCTGTCAAAACGAGACCTCCTTCGTGCTGGCGTCTTGCTGCACGTCGTCATGCAGGCCCGTCTGCAGGAACGCTATGGCGGCACAGACCGGAGCATTCGAGACGACCTTCGCAAGGGTGGGTTCAATGCGGATATGGTCGGCGCCACGGTCGTCCGGATGCGAAAGCTGGTGGCCGGCCTCGACTGGAAGGTCGGGAGATCGGAGTGGTCTGAATACAGCGAGGAGCACAGCTACGACAACGAGGACTTTTCGCTAAAAGAGGACTTCGTCGCGGAAGTGGCCAGCCAACAGCGTTGGAGGCAGGTCTGGGACCTCGGGTGCAATACCGGGCACTTTTCAAGACTCGCCGCGCGGCACTCCGACTGTGTGATTGCGATGGACATCGATCACCTCGCTGTCGACAGGCTCTACCGGCAGCTACGCGCCGAGAACGAGGAGAAGATCCTGCCCCTTGTCATGAACCTGGCTCAGCCTTCGCCGGGTCTCGGCTGGCGGGGAGAGGAGCGTCGCAGCCTACTGACCCGTGGCAAACCCGATCTGACGCTCTGCCTTGCACTCATCCACCATCTCGTTCTCACGGCGACGATCCCTATCCCGGAGGTCCTCCGGTTCTTGGCTTCTCTCGGTGGAGACTTCGTTATCGAATTCCCGACTCGCGACGACCCGATGGTCGAGAAACTCCTGCTGCACAAGAGCCAAAAACACGAGGACTACAACCGGCAGGAGTTCGAGCGACATCTCTCCACAGTCTTCTCTGTCAACAAGTCCATGAAGATCGGCTCCGGAACCCGCTACCTGTACCACGCAACCGCAGACAGCTAGGCCTATCCATAGACGGCTTTCTCCTGCGGATCGAGAGTCTTCGTCGGGTCTGAAGCAGTTTCGCTGCCTTGACAGGTTACATTGTCACCCAGACCATGATGTGGGATCTTGACCGCCAGTGAAGGAGCGAGAGAGAGAGCCGATCCAGCAGCCACCCGGATGGAGGGGTGCGCTGCTCATGGCGGTGCTGACGGCTTTCGCCATCAGCCAGCCGATCTTCGACCTGCTGGCCCGACACCCGCCCTTCCTGGTCGCTCACGGAGTTACAGGCGACGATACCTTGGGCTTGGTCCTGATTCTGGCTGTTGGCCTGCCTCTGATGGTGGGCCTGGTGTTCCTGGCGCCCGCCCGCTCTGTATCTCCGTGGGCGCGAGGCCTCTTTACTGCCGGTCTCACCCTGCTGACCGCTTGCATCCTCCTGCCGGCCGTGACCGCTATTCTGCCCGGTTCAGGCACTCTGTCGGTGACCATGACGCTTCTGCTGTCTGGGGCTCTGACCCTCGCATGGCACCGATGGGCTCCAGTGCGTCTGTTTCTCGGCCTGCTGACGCCCGCGCTGCTCGTCTTCCCTCTGGCATTCCTATGGCATCCGAGTGTGCGTCACTTGATACGGCCGCCGGAGGCTCCGACCGTGCAGGTTGCGCTGCCCCCTGAGACGAAGATCGTCATCCTTGTTTTCGATGAGCTTCCAGTCACTTCGCTGATGACCCCCGAGCGAAGAATCGACGCCGAGCTGTTTCCGAACTTCGCTGCCCTGGCCGGGCATGCAACCTGGTTTCGCCGCGCCTCGGCAGCTTACAGAACGACCACAGGGGCTGTCTCAGCCATGGTCACTGGACTCTATCCCAAGCCCTCTGGTCAGCATCCCGATTCGGCGCTTGTCGACAACCTCTTCGCCTGGTTGGCTGGAGGAGCCCACTTGCAGGTTCATGAGGAGATCACCCGCCTGGCGCCGCCGAGCCCTCCAGGGCAGGATCATCCGGCGGCCGGGGCTCATTGGCCTACATTGGTCCAGGATCTGGGCGTGGTGTATCTGCATGTGCTCGCGCCGGCTCCCTGGCGTCGCCATCTGCCACCGATCGATACCAACTGGGGAGGATTTGTCCAGCCGAAGCGGAGTCGTGCACAGGGTCGCCGGGGTTCGCAGCGGGTCCGCGATTTTCGGTCATTCGTCGCCGCCATCGATGCCCGCGAGGGTCCGCAGCTGATCTTCTACCATACCCTCTTGCCCCACCAGCCCTGGGAGCTCCTGTCCACGACCCAGCGCTACAACGATCCCCGCTTGATCAGCGGATGGGTGATCGGACAGTCTCGCTGGGGCAATGACCCGCTGGATAGTGTGACTGCGTATCAGCGCCAACTAATGCAAACCCAGGCCTGCGACCGCCTCCTCGGAGAGCTCGTCGACCGCTTGGTTCAACTTGGCATCTACGATCAGTCTTTCCTGGTCGTTGTCGCCGACCATGGTGTGTCATTCCAACCCGATTCGATTCGACGCCCGACAGATCCGAACTTACTGGCGCGGGACGTGCTACCCGTGCCGATGTTGGTCAAGCGCCCAGGCCAGAAAGAAGGGGTGATCGACGATCGTCGCGCCCAGGCGATCGATCTGGTGCCCACGGTTGCCGACCATCTCGGCTTGAAGGTGCCGTGGCAACATGAGGGGCTCTCGCTCTTCGGAAGCCTAGAGCACGCTCCCCGGGACACCGCCCTGACTCGAGTCTTTGGCATTCAGGAGTCGGATCTCGGGCAAAGTTCTCAACAGCTCGAAGCCGAGCTGCTGAGCTGGCGGACTCGTCACTTTGGTAGCGGCCTCGATGGCTTGCGCAGTGCCCTGGATCCGACGGGTCGGCTGATCGGCCAGCGCATCGACTCATTGGAAGTCCGTGAGTCCGAGGCCGGGAGCCAACCTTTGCTGCTACTCGAATCACCGACGCTCTTCGAGGAGGTCGATCCCGAAGGCCCCTTTGTGCCCGCTCACATCGTGGGTGAGCTGATTCTGCCACAAGCGGCAGGTGGGTCTACCGCAACATCGTCCGAGCGGCCATTGCTGGCGATCGCTGTCGAGGGAGTCATCCGAGCGATGACCTGGGGTGAGCCGCCAGAGGAGGGACGGTCCCGGTTCAGTATTGTGGCGCCGGAACCTGGGTTCCGCGCCGGCTTCAATCGGATCGAAGCGTTGGGAGTGCAGCTGAAAGAGGGGGGTGGATACGAGCTGACATCCGTCCGCACCACCAACTCGGCGGCGGTCTACGAAGAGCAGCTAGGGAGCGCGATAGTCCACCTGCCAAAGGGAGGCGACCGTTGGCTCGACGGCATCGACGTGCTGCAGCAGGCTGATATCGAGGTTCGCGATGATACCTTGCAGATCGATGCTCACGGTGCGGATCCGGCGCTGTTGCTGCCGCCCCTGCGTCTACCCGGTCTCCGCCGGCTAGTTCTCACGGTCGATATCACCGCACCCAGTGAGACGAAGCTGAGGTTCTTCTACAACACCGACGACTTCCCGGTAGTCCATCACAATAAGCGGAGCCTCGGGCACCTCCTTCGTGCTGGGCGAAACCAGGTTTTTCTCGAGGTATCAGTCGAGAACCTGACCGGCCGCCTGCGATTCGACCCGGGCTCTGCGCCGGGTGAGTATCAGTTGCACTCGTTGGCGGTCTACGAGCCATAGCGAGAGTCGCAGCCTGAGCCCCCTGGGGCGGCCACGACCCTGGCGGGGAGGGACGTGGAGCCGACGACCGCCGGATTTCAAGACCGGTGTCTGACTTGGAATGACCTTTGGTAGAACTGCAGCGACTCAGACCAAAGTCCTAGCGTGGTTCAATCAGGGACCACCGGGACCGGCCCAAGATATTGTCTACGAAGAGGCTGACTCTGGTTTCGGTGGGGGAGAGAGTCGTTCACTACGTCCTTCGGACTACGACAGACGACGCTCCAAAGTGTTTGCTCTATGTTTGCTCGGGCCGCATTGAGATTTAAAGTAGTACTTTAACTTGACACTGTAAGCTTTTTGTTTTCAGAAGGATACAATGGAGCCGACGAGCGGACCCGCTCCTGGGAGGGAGGGTGCGGGGGGGACGGCGACCGAAGGGAGCCAACCGCTGACCTGCTCATTACGAGTCGGCTTGCCTCCTGATGACTGACGCCTACTCGAGGCTCGTGATCAAACTACGCTTGGCCGATACATTGGGTTATGGCTATGAGCTTGTTCACCGCAGGTTTTGGCGGTAACGTCGAAAACGGTTCGACATGTTGCGACTAGGCGGAGAGTTCCGGCCCGATGCGCTGAAGCAGTGCGAGAACTGCCGGGAAGCAATGGCAGGCCGCCGCTCCGCTCGCTGGGCTCGAGGGTGTTCTTAACCACCTACAATGAGAAGGAGGAAACCTAATGAACCGAAGTGGACAGCATCGCTCAGTCGGGAGGCGAGCCCTTGTCCTCCTCCCAACGATCCTCGTGCTGCTGGGGAGTGGGATCGTCACGGCGGAGGCCGACTCGGGCAAGCCGCAATTCTGGCTGACTGTACTTCACAACAACGATGGCGAATCCCAGCTGATCGATGCCGGCACCGGGCTCGAAGATTTTGGCGGAGCGGCGCGCTTCGCCACCCTGGTTCGGGACCTCAAGTTCGAAGCCAGGCACGGCCCTCGTAACCGCAATATCCCACCCGGCGGAAAGCGCGGAGTGATCATGGTTTCATCGGGCGACAATTTTCTAGCCGGACCCGAGTTCAACGCCAGCCTCGAGAAAGGAGTCCCGTTCTACGACACGATTGCCATGGATCTGATCGGCTACGACGCCGCCGCCATCGGCAACCACGAGTTCGACTTCGGCCCCGATGTCCTGGCCGGCTTCATCGATGGCTTTGTTGGTCCACTGCCCTTTGTCAGCGCCAACCTGGACTTCAGCCTGGAGCCGAATCTGCAGCAACTCGTTGACGCCGGGCGCATCGTCAGGAGCGTAGTGGTGGTTGAGCGCGGTGAGCGGATCGGTGTCGTCGGAGCAACGACCCCGGCTCTGCCTTTCATCTCGAGTCCCCGCAACGTCATCGTCGACCCGGACGTCGTCGGCACCATCCAGACGGAGATCGACGAGCTCGAGATGATGGGCGTCGACAAGATCATCCTCATCAGTCATCTGCAGGATATCGATGGGGACCTGGCTCTTGCCCCGCTGCTCACCGGCGTCGATATCATGGTCGCCGGTGGCGGTGACGAGCTCCTCGCCAACCCGGGTGATTTGCTGGTTCCCGGGGACGAGGGCGACGAATTCGGTTCCTACCCGCTGATTGCGATCGGCGGCGACGGCGCTGAGATTCCGGTAGTGACGACCAACGGCAACTACAAGTATGTCGGCCGGCTGGTGGTCGGATTCGACCAGGAGGGCCGAGTCATCAGCCTGGACATGGACAACAGTGGGCCGGTGCGCGTGTCGGGAGTCGCACCGGACGCCGTACCGCCGGACCCTGACGTGGAAGCCCAAGTGGTCGCTCCGGTGGCGGATGCCGTGGCAGCTCTGGCAGCCAAGATCATCGGCATATCGGAGGTCGATCTGGATGGCCGGCGCAGCCCGGGTGTGCGCACTGAAGAGACCAACGAGGGAAACTTGATCGGCGACTCGCTGCGCTGGCAGGCAGAACAGCTTGCCGCGAGTTTCGGCGTACCCTCTCCGGATGTGGCGCTTCAGAACGGGGGTGGAATCCGCAACGACAGCATCATCCCGGCCGGTGAGATCAGCGAGCTCGACACCTTTAGCATGGTGCCCTTCGCAAACTTCGTGACGGTGCTCCCCGACATCCCGCGATCGCAATTCAAAGAGATTCTGGAGAATGCGGTTTCGCGCACGCAAGCGGGTGACATCCCGGGCGGCACCGGACGCTTCGCCCAGATCTCCGGATTCACGTATGAGTGGTCTGCATCGGGGACTGCGCAGGAGCTCGATGCCAACGCTAACGTGATCGTACCGGGAACCCGGGTGACGGAGGTAACGCTGGACGACGGCACGATGATCGTGACGGCAGGGGCATTGGTGCCGGGACCGGATCTCACCATCGCCACCATCGATTTTCTCGCGCGTGGCGGCGACCAGTACCCGTACCGCGGTGCTCCATTCACGACGCTGGGAGTCACCGACCAGCAGGCGCTGGCCAACTACATCACAGACGAGTTGGGTGGCCTGATCTCCGCCGCGCAGTATCCGGAAGGCGGCGAGGGAAGGATCATCGAGTCTCCGTAGGCCATGGTTCCGATCGCAGAGCGACTACCCCCGGTATCGCAGGCGTGCGATGCCGGGGGTTTTCGACCTCCTCGACGGAACAGATGGTGACCATGTTGGGATAATCGAGGGCTGCGAGAGTCGCGGCTCCGCGCTGGAATCGCTCTGAGCCGTTCCCGGCTTGCGGCGAAGTCAGGCGGCAAGACGATCAACGCCACCTGGCGCTTTGGGGTCGGATCGCGAGCTCAGTAGATCACTCCCATCCCGTTCGCACCAAAATCTCCTCTAGAATCTTGACGTGGCCGGTGCTCTGGCCGAACATGGCTTCCCCACGAGTTGACCCGATCCTACGCCCGTGGGAATGAGGCGGCATCACCTGGGAGGGTAGGGGAGTGAGCGAATCACTTCGGACCAAGACAGGACACCCTCCAAAGTGTTTGCTCTATGTTTGCTCAGGCCGTTTTGAAGCTTAAAGTGATACTTTATGTAATACGCGTAAGCTCTTTTTTTCAGAAGGATGAGATGGAGCCGACGAGCGGACTCGAACCGCTGACCTGCTCATTACGAGTGAGCTGCTCTACCAGCTGAGCTACGTCGGCTCTGGGTGGGCT
>Ga0316187_10000518_pt1 | contig 30388 bp, 26 predicted proteins | sample CroRivburrow1_MG_FD_204927 | JGI IMG/M metagenome (GOLD analysis project Ga0316187, IMG submission 204927) | Coastal sediment microbial communities from Maine, United States - Cross River worm burrow 1 | ecosystem: Environmental > Aquatic > Marine > Coastal > Sediment | place: USA: Maine... | reverse complement strand
TTGGCCACCAGGGTTAAAGGCACCCTGACACGAACCGCGGCCTTAAACAGGATCTCGCGAATAACCCTGGGGCAGGCATCAGCATCTACCCATATACAGATTGATTGCGCCATAACGCGATGGTACCTTTAGTGAAAAGGAAGCCGTATTGTACAAGCAATCGGGGGCGCAACTGTTATCATTAGCGGGTCATTTCAGGTAATCAGCGGCCCCTTTATGTACCGGCGCTTTCACGCAGGCTTAAAACCTCTCTCCAGGCAATTTGCGCCCCCCAAATTGTCCAGGCGGCTTATTCTGTTAGCCGCGCTGGTACTCGCCGGCTGCGCCAGTGTGCCTTTCGACTACCCTAAAACTGAAAGTTACTCCCGGGCGCCGGATCCCAATACGGTGATGGGAGATGCTCTCTCCCAATGGCAACAGGAAAACGGTGAAGAATCCGGTTTCATCAGCCTGACCAGCGGCATGGACGCACTGGGAGCGCGTTTACGCATGATGGCGGCTGCGCAAAATACCATTGATGCCCAGTATTTTATCCTCAAGAACGACCGCGCCGGAGCGCTGTTTGTGGGCAAGATGTTGCTGGCCGCGGACCGTGGCGTAAAGGTAAGACTGTTGATTGACGATATATTTTCACCGGGCATTGACAGACAGCTCACGCTGCTGGACTCCCATCCCAATATCGAGGTCCGCATGTTCAACCCGGTATCACGCAACAGCCTGCGCTACTGGGCTTACCTGCTGGATTTCGGTCGCACCAACCGTCGCATGCACAATAAATCTTTCACCGTTGATGGCAGCATGAGCATCGTGGGTGGACGAAATATTGGTGAGGAGTATTTTGAGCTAACCCAGGATGTACTATTCGACGATTACGAGGTATTCGTCCTGGGGCCGGTGGTAAAGGAAATTGGCGCAGGCTTCGATGAATTCTGGAACAGTCAATTGGCTGTCCCGGTGGCTGCATTCAGGGCTCGCATAGATCCGGCGGAACTGGAACGGTGGCGCCAGCTGATGCGCGAGGAGGCCGATGCCGGTGCCAAGAGCATTTATTCCCAGGCGGTAAACAGTACCATGCTGCGGGATATCCGCGAACAACGCATTACCCCGGTCCCGGCCGAGGCGATGCTGATTACCGACAGTCCGGATAAGCTGCTGCATGAAGTCGGCAATCAGGAATTGGCGGTACTGGCACAGGAGAAAGCGCGGCGTTTCGCAGCGGCCCAACAGGAAGTCGTTATTGTAACGCCTTACTTTATTCCGCAGAAAGAGGGTCGAGAGCTGATAAAGGGACTGATTGCCCGGGGCGTAAGGGTGGTCATCATCACTAACTCCCTGGCATCAACCAATCACGTGGCGGTACACGGTCATTACGCTCGACATCGCAAAAAGTTGTTGCAAGCAGGGGCAGAGATTTATGAAATTCGCGCCGCTTTCGAAGGCGAAGCCACGGCCTGGGGCCACAGCCCGGAACAGGTAACGCTGCACTCCAAGGCATCCATTATCGATCGCCAGACCATTTTTGTGGGCTCACTGAATTTCGACCCGCGCTCTATCAGGCTCAATACGGAAATGGGCTTATTTATAGAGTCGTCGACGGTCGGTGCCGCTTTTGCCGATGCGGTAATGCGCGAGTTGCCACGGGTAACCTACAAGGTCGACCTCGATACCAGTGGCAACTTACGCTGGACCTACAGCGGCGGCAATACGCCAGTGGTGCGCCACAAGGAGCCCCAGGCCAGCTGGGGTCGCCGCTTTATGGCCGGCTTCTATCGCACGCTGCCCATAGAAAACCAGCTATAACTGTGGGATTTCAGCCAGGTCTATAGGCAGCGCGGCGCGACCGATACGCTCGGCGCGCTGATGCAGTGTGGTCTCCGCATCCTGCACGTCAATCATAATCACAAAGCGCTTTTCGCGAATACCATCCAGACAATAGCGCGCCAGTTCATCGAGGTCCTGGAACTCCAGCTCCATACCCGCAGCCTGCGCAGCCACCTTGAAATCCTGGATGGTCGGCACAGGGGCGTAGGGCTGCTCCCGGGCCAGGTCTTGCGGACGATTGCGGTCGGTTGTCCAGATACCGGTATCCAGGAGTCCGCCTGAGGGATAAAACACCGACGCGCCCAGAGAGGTGCCCTCGCTTTCCAGCTGGGCGGCCAGGCACTCGCTGATACAGGAGACGGCCGCCTTGCTGGAGGCATACACCGATTGGTAGGGCAGCGGGGAAATACCGCCGTCACCCGAGGAGGTGTTGATGATATGCCCCTCCTCCCCCGCGGCCAGCATACGTGGCACAAAAGCCTGTATACCGTGTATTACGCCCATCACGTTGACGCCGTGCACCCAGGTCCAGTCGTTAGGTGTGGTTTCCCATACGTTAGCCGAAGGGGCGGCGACACCGGCATTGTTAAACAGCAGGTGGCAGGCACCATGGGCCTCATAGACCTTGTCCGCCAGCGCATGTAATGACCCGGCATTGGAAACATCGGTGACCTGGCCCTGCAAATCACCCATACCCGCAAACTCTTCCAACACGCGATCCAGGGCAGACTGCTCAACGTCACCGATGACCACTTTTGCCCCGGCCTGCAGCAATTCCTTTACCAGGGAGCGCCCTATACCACTGGCACCACCGGTCACTACCGCCACTTTTCCTGTGAAATCCTGCATTTCAACTATCTCCTGGTCACATCAAACTCGAGTTTATCATTATGACCGCTGAGGCTCAGGCTGCCAGCGGATCCACCGGCGACAGGCCATGTTTCAGCACCTGGTTTATTTTTGTAGGCAGGACGGTGCTTACTTTATGTCGATCACCTGATCGCGTAGGATGACCTGCCAATATCCCGCCGCACAGCGGCCGGGGATCGGAGCCAGGATTTGATTGCACAACTCGCCATTCACGTAAAAGGACAGGGCCTTTACGCCATTACCGACCAGGTGCGCCCTCTGCTGCAGCAAGGTGATACCGATGAAGGCCTGTGCACCCTGTTTATCCGCCACACCTCCGCCAGCCTGCTGGTACAGGAGAATTATGACGACAGCGCGCGTATCGACCTGGAGAGTTGGCTCAACCGCCTGGTACCGGAGAACGACAGCCTCTACACCCATACCCTGGAGGGACCGGACGATATGCCCGCGCACATCAAATCGGCGCTGACGGCAACCCAGATCAGCATTCCTTTTCAACACAGGGAGTTGCTGCTGGGTACCTGGCAGGGCATTTACCTGTGGGAGCATCGACATCATGCGGGTGTGCGCCAGGTCGTGGTGCACCTGTAATGTCAGGCACCCCACCCCACTACCACCAGGCGCTGGTAGCGCGGCTCCAGCACTGCCTGCCGGCGCACTGCCTGGTGCAGGACACGGAGTCACAACGCGTCTTTGACTGTGACGGACTCCCTCTCTACCGGGAACTGCCACTGCTGGTAGCCCTGCCGGAGACGGTAGCACAGGCGCGCCAGGTACTGCAGGTATGCAACGAGCTCGGCGTACCGGTCGTGGCGCGAGGCTCCGGTACCGGCCTGTGTGCCGGCGCCATGCCCCATCCGGAGGGTCTGCTGCTGGGATTGAGTAAACTGGACAAGATAATCAACATCGACCCGCTGGCGCGTACCGCCCGGGTTCAGCCCGGGGTCAGTAATCTCGGCATTTCCGAGGCTGCGGCGGCTCACGGTCTGTATTACGCCCCGGACCCCTCCTCCCAGATAGCCTGCAGCATCGGTGGCAATGTGGCCGAGAACTCCGGAGGTGTGCACTGCCTTAAATATGGACTGACGGTGCACAACATACTGTCATTGGAGCTGCTTACCGTAGCCGGTGAGCAACTCACCATTGGCAGTGAGGGCCTGGACAGCCCCGGTTATGACCTGCTGGCGCTGCTGACGGGTTCCGAGGGACTGCTGGGGATCGTCGTGGAGGTCACCGTGCGCCTGCTACCGCGACCGGAACAGGCAAGGGTCATCATGGCGGGGTTCGATAGTGTCGCCGCGGCCGGTGACGCGGTGGGCGCGGTCATCGCCGCCGGCATCATCCCCGCCGGCCTTGAAATGATGGACCGGCTGGCTATCCAGGCGGCCGAGGACTTTGCCGCCGCGGGTTATCCCCGTGACGCCGAGGCACTGCTATTATGCGAGGTCGATGGTACCAGCGAGGAAGTCGCACAACACAGCACACGGGTCAGCGAATTGTTTCGCTCGCTGGGGGCGAGCTCGCTCACCGTATCCACCAGCGAAGCGCAGCGTGCACTGTTGTGGAAAGGTCGTAAATCCGCCTTCCCTGCCGTGGGCAGACTGTCGCCGGACTACTATTGCATGGACGGCACCATACCGCGCAGCCAGGTAACTTATGTGCTGCAGGAAATATCCCGCCTTTCCGGGGAATACGGACTGGCCGTTGCCAATGTCTTTCACGCCGGTGACGGCAACCTGCATCCGCTGATTCTGTTTGATGCCAGCGATCAACAGCAGATAGAGCGGGCCGAAGAGTTCGGCGCTAGAATTCTTGAGCTGTCTGTCGCCGTAGGCGGCTGCATCACCGGGGAGCACGGGGTGGGCCTGGAAAAACTGGCGCAGATGTCCAGCCAGTTCAGTGAACTGGAACTGCTGCAGATGGAAGACATCAAGCATGCATTCGACCCGCAACTCAACCTGAATCCCGGTAAAGGCATACCCATACTCAAGCGCTGCCAGGAATACCGGGCACTGCCCAACAGGCAGCGGCATGAGTGATTGTACAGAGGCTATTCTCAGCGCGGTACGCGACGCGGGTGAGCGCCAGTACCCGCTCTACATCAGTGCGGGCGGCAGCAAGCAGCATATCGCCGGGCGCTGCTGCGATGCGCAAACACTGGATATTTCAGCGCACCGGGGCATCATCGAATACCAACCGGGCGAACTGGTGATGACGGCCAGGGCGGGTACGACCCTGGTGGAGATTGTTGCCGCACTGGCAGCAGAAAATCAGATACTCCCCTTCGAACCCCCGCAGTTTGGTGGCCGCGCGACACTGGGTGGCACCCTGGCCTGCAATCTATCAGGCCCCGCGCGCCCCTGGTACGGCTCGGTGCGAGACACTGTCCTGGGTACCAGACTGATCAACGGCAAGGCGGAACTGCTCAAGTTTGGCGGCCAGGTCATGAAAAACGTCGCCGGCTACGATGTGTCGCGCCTGCAGGCCGGTGCACTGGGCACCCTGGGCATCATGACCGAAATCAGTATCAGGCTGCTACCGCGCCCTGAGTCCACTGCCACCCTGTGCTACGAAATGTCTGCACCGGAGGCCATCACCACCATGAACCAGCGTGCGGGCCAGCCAAGACCACTGAGCGGTGCATTCTGGCTGGATGGCAAACTGTACCTCAGGATTTCCGGTGCAGCCTCCGCAGTTAAACACACTGCGGACCTATGGGGCGGCGATCAGCTGGACCCTGCCCAGGACTTATGGGCGCAACTGCGGGATATGTCCCTGCCGTTTTTCGCTGGTGACAAACCGCTATGGCGTTTATCGCTGAACAGCAGTGCGCTGCCCACCGGCGACCCCGCACAGACGCTGATAGATTGGGGCGGCGCCCAGCGCTGGCTGCGCGGCGATTTCTCGCTGCCTGAATTACAGCGCGCCGCACAAAGCGCCGGGGGCCACGCCACGCTGTTTTGCGGCGGCGACCGCAATAGCGAGGTGCGCCCAACCCCGGGTGCTGTGGCCCAGCGCCTGCAGCGACGGCTTAAACACGCTTTTGATCCGCAGGGAATTCTCAATCCCGGACGGCTTTACGGCTGGTTATAGGAGCCCAGGGCATGCATGTAGAACTGCACCCAGATCTCAGGGATACGCTATCCGGCCAGGCCGCAGCGCAATTGACCAGCGCCTGCGTACACTGCGGTTTCTGCCTGGCCACCTGCCCCACCTACCTGGATCAGCGCGACGAGCGCGACAGCCCCCGAGGCCGTATTTACCTGATCAAGCAAATGCTGGAAACCGGGGAGGCAGGCAGCGCGACACAAACACACCTGGATCGCTGCCTCACCTGTCGCAGCTGTGAGACCACCTGTCCCTCCGGCATGCAATATGGGCAGCTGTTGGATATCGGTCGCGAGCTGGTGGAACAGCGGGTCGCCCGCCCGGCCCTGGAACGCGTTATGCGCCGCTCCCTGCGCTATGTGCTAACAAGGCCGCGCTTGTTCAAAACGGCCTTGATCGCGGGACAGCTGCTGCGACCAGTACTGCCCAGAGCGCTGCGCGAAAAAGTACCCGTCAGGCAGTCGCTGCGACCGAGGCCTGCTACCGGCCACAAGCGCCGTATGCTGTTGCTGGAGGGCTGCGTGCAGAGCGCCGCTACCCCGGCAACCAACATCGCCGCGCGACGGGTGCTGGACAAGCTGGGAATCTCCCTGGTGTCGATTTCCAGTGCTGGCTGCTGCGGTGCCGTGAACTACCACCTGTCCGCTCACGACGCTGGCCTGGATGACATTCGACGCAACATCGATGCCTGGTGGCAGGCTATCGAAAATGGGGCAGAAGCGATTGTATCGAGTGCCAGCGGTTGCTCAGTGATGCTCGCAGACTATGGGAGGCTGCTACAGCACGACAGTCTATATGCCGATAAAGCCGCCCGCGTGTCAGCGCTGGCGCTGGATATCAGCCAGGTGCTGGCGAAGGAAAACCTGGAGCAACTGACGGTAAACACAGATATTGGCCGGATAGCGGTGCAGACTCCCTGTAGCTTGCAACACGGCCTGCAGCAGCCTGAACTGATCCGGGAAATTCTCCAGCGCGCCGGTTTTAGCCTGGCGGCCACCCGGGAGGATCACCTGTGTTGCGGTTCCGCTGGCACCTATTCCATCCTGCAAGCAAAAGCCAGCGAGCGCCTGCGGGATAATAAAATCAGCGCTCTCACGGGTGCGTCGCCGACATTAATCGCCACTGCCAATGTAGGCTGTCAACTGCATCTGCAGCAGGCGACAGCTGTACCCGTAAGGCATTGGCTGGAACTACTGGACCCGTAGCCGGTCGTTGTACGCTGCTTGCCGGGGGCGCTATTGGCGCGGCTCGCGCCACATCAGCCACAGGGGTGGCGCGTCTTTGGCAAAGCGTATCTGCCTGATTATTTCAAAGCCGTGACCCTGATAAAAGGGCAGGTTGGCTTCCTTGGAGTTCTCCAGATATGCGGGAACCTGCTCCCGATCACATCGACGCAACATTTCCGCTATCAGCAAGCTGCCCACACCCTGCCCCTGATGAGCGGGAGGCGCCCCTATGGCGAACAGGTAGTAATGAGGATCCCGTGGGTAATACTTGTCGATTTTCGCACCGCTGAGCAGTAAGCGATAGACGCCGCGAATACCGCACACTCGGAGAAAGGTTAAGAAACGTAAGTAAGGCCATTTGACCTTCGCACCGGGGCCAAGCCAGGAGGCGGCACCGCGGCCGTGAGCTTCAACGTAAGTCAGGCCCAGCGGTATGAAAGCAGGCAGAACCATGTGGAAAAGTGTCGGTACAAACTCAGGATTATCACTTACCCAGGCCATAACCGGATCATCCGCAAATGCAGCCGAAAGTATGCCCGCCACGTCGTGATCACAATCCGTAGTTACAGAGATTACGCCCATAGAGGCCCCTGCCAGATCAGGCTTTCTTAACAAACCGGGATTTCAGTTTCATCGCGCCAATACCGTCAATTTTGCAGTCAATATCATGATCGCCTTCTACCAGGCGGATATTCTTGACCTTGGTGCCGACCTTCACCACAGATGAGGAGCCCTTGACCTTGAGGTCTTTAATCACAGTGACAGTATCGCCGTCCGCCAGGGCATTGCCATTGGCATCGGTTACCGCGGGTTCCTCACTATCACCATTGGGGTCCGACAGTGACCACTCATGGGCACATTCCGGGCAAATCAACAGATTGCCATCCTCGTAGGTATAAGTCGAACCACATGCGGGACAAGGGGGTAACTTGCTCATGCTGCTCCTTTGGAGGGATCACCGGGTTTCAAACCGGGCTAGTCCCGTTCACTGCCGCGGCTGTGCCACTGGCCATCCTGTTGATAAAGCTTGAACTTGTCGGCGCAAAGTTGCTCCCCGCCATCGGCAATGCCGCCAACGCCGGCCATACCAGCCGAACCCTCCATAGAGGCCTCCCGGCGCATGCACTTGCGCATGTTTTCCGCGTTCCGTTGCAACTGCGCCTCCTCGGAGCTGGGGCGCCCCGTCTGATAGGGGCCGCTCCAGTACCAGTAACCCGCTCCCACCAATATCACAATAATAATCAACTTTGCCATAGTCTCGCTCTCCGGCCCGTAAGGACCCCAAATGGTGCAACTCAGTCGCCAGACGCTCAGAATATGCCGGTGTCATGGCCGTCAAGACTTCTGGTGTTTTTTTCTTGCCAGTAGTCTTCTATGCCTTGCGGATTCTGCTTCTCCGCCCAGTTAAGCAATGTATTGCGATCAGACTTGAATTCATAGTGCGGCACCGCATAACCGCAGGAGGTCTGCACCAGCGCAACATCCAACACAAAAATCTGCCGCGCTCCGGGCATGGCGGGAAACAGGCTAACTAAATCCTGCCACTGTTGATCTCGTGGGTGAACCACCCTGGCCAAGCCGTAGAGACGCATTATCAGCGGCTGCCTGCCAAAAGAGCAGAACATGATGGTCATACGGCCGTTTTCCAACACATGGGCCGCACTTTCATTGCCACTACCGGTCAGGTTCAACCAGGCTACGGTATTGCTGTCCAGCACCCGCAAACTGTCCATGCCCTTGGGGGATAGATTCACCATGCCCTCGGCGCCAGCGGTACCGACAAAATACATATGCTGCTGCGCAATAAACTGCTTATGCGTTTCTTCCAATTGGGAAAACTGCTCAGCCACTGGGGGTACTCCTGTTAAGCACTACGACACTGTGGGCATGCCTCGTTTACACTATAGACCACTGAGAGCTCTTAAAACCACCTGAATAGCTTAATTCTATTTATAGATATACGCCTTATATTGCTGTTTTATATCATTTTTATAGATTTGATTTTTTGCGAAAAAATTTCGGTTATATGAAATAAGCGCTTTCAGAACTAAACGATACTAGCGAACACGGCTGCTCTCTGGTTTTATTAACCTGTGCCTGCGGGCATCCTTCGCTGTATTGCTTCGCTGTTTTTTAAGCCGATACGCGCAACACAATACCAGGAACGAGCGCCACCTGGCGTATTGTGAGTGAAAGCACTCACCACTTCAGGGGGCCGACTCGCCTGCAACGGAGACACTCTCTATGAGAAGACAGAAGCGCGACATGAACACCAGGGCATTCGATAAGGGCTACCAGGCTGGCGTCTCCGGGCGCAGTAGCGAGACCTGTCCCCACGCTGACGATCTACATCGCCAGAACTGGCTGACGGGCTGGCGCGAAGGTCGCTGCGACCAATGGGATGGCCTCACGGGTGTATCCGGTGTTCACAAGATGCGCGCACTGTGACTCATTGAGCAGCAATTCCCCGGCGCCCTGACAGCGCCGGCATCCGAACAGCAGCGGGGTTATCAGGTCTTGCGGGTGCTACTTTGCGCCAGGTCCAGTAATTCCCGATTTGCTACCGCGAACATGCCGAAATCGGGGGCATCCGTCGCATGCAGTTCGGTCAGCATTTCCTGCCAGCGAGCCAGCAGCGGGGCCTCCTGCTCTTCCCATGTCTTCATACAGGTAAGCAGGTTGCGATCAGCGCCAATATGGCGCAGGGCGCCTACAGCAAGCGTTCGCTGCTGCCATTCCAGATCTTCCAGGTAAGTGTCTCGGGCCAGAGCCTGCCACTCATTGTCCACTTTCGAGGCCAGTATCTGGCCACTGAACCAGTCCAGTTCCAGGCGCTCACCCATAGCAAAATAGAGGTTGGCGACGTCCATCAGTGGCGCGTCAGTTTCACCCGCGGCCTGGATGATACCCAGCGCGGTATAGCCAACATGGGTACTGGCCACTGTCTTTGCCAGTACTTCGTCAACACCCGCTTCCACAAAGTGCTCGAACAGCGTCTGGTACTGCTCGGCAGCCCGTCCACGCAGCATCGCCGGGAAGGCTTCGCGCAGTTGATCCAGGGGGGCATCAAATTCCGCGATACTCTGGGTGGGTTTCAGTTGGTGCCGCCGATTGCGCAATAGCCATCGCGTGGCGCGCTTGACCAGGCTGATCAGGCCCAGCATCATCTCCATCTGCACACCGCTGGAGACTGTTGCATCCAGGTCCTCGATTGCACCCCAGGTATCCGGCAGCCGGTAGATGTGCAGCACCGTGGTATAAGCCCTCGCGATATCCGCGACCTGGGCACCGGTGGCCTTGTGCTGGCGCGCTACGAAATTGAAACCCAGTCGATTAATAATGTCATTGGCAATCTGGGTAGCCATGATCTCACGGTGCAGCCGGTGGTCCAGTATCTCCTGGTCGTACTCCTGCGCCAGTCGCGGTGGGAAAGCGCTGCGCACGGCGGTGGCCAGGTAGGGATCGGTACCCAGGTCCGAGTCGATTAGCTCTTCTTTCAACACGGCCTTGGCATAGGACACTAATACCGATAGCTCCGGGCGCGTGAGCGCCTTGCCCTGCACCCGGCGCTCTGCCAACTCCTCGTCGGAGGGAATAAACTCCAGTGCCCGGTCCAATTTTCCAGCCTCTTCAAAACTGCGAATAAAGCGTCGGTATTCACCACTGCGTTCCTCCGCCTGGAACTCTGCGAGGCTGATTGCCTGCACCTGCCGGTAATTATTGTCCAGTACCAGTTCGGCAACGCTTTCTGTCATCTCCTCCAGCAGCGCATTGCGATGCTTTTCGGTCAGGTCACCGCGTGCCACAACCGCGTTGAGCAGTATCTTGATATTGACCTCGTGATCCGAGCAGTCGACGCCTCCGGCGTTGTCGACAAAGTCAGTATTGCAACGCCCCCCGCCCAGCGCATACTGCACCCGCCCTAATTGCGTCAAACCCAGGTTGCCGCCCTCACCCACCACACGACAGCGCAGATCGTTGCCGTTGACACGCAGGGCATCGTTGGCCTTGTCGCCTACAGCCGTATTCGATTCCGTGGTCGATTTAACGTAGGTGCCAATACCCCCATTCCACAGCAGGTCTACCCGGGCCCGCAGCAGGTGAGATATCAGCTCGTTGGGCGTGAGGGTTGCGGGCTCGATGTCGAAACGGGATTGCATTTCAGGCGAGATAATTATCGACTTGGCCGCGCGCGAGAAAATCCCGCCGCCACTGGAAATACGTTTTTCATCATAATCGCTCCAACTGGAGCGCGGCAGCCCGAATAATCTCTGCCGTTCCACATAGCTGCTCTGCGCATCGGGCTCGGGATCTATAAAGATATGTTGGTGGTTGAAAGCAGCGACCAGGCGAATGTGTTGCGAACAGAGCATACCGTTACCAAACACATCACCAGCCATATCGCCAATACCCACCACTGTGAAATCAGTGGTCTGTACGTCCAGGTCCATTTCCCGGAAAAGCCGTTGCACCGATACCCATGCACCGCGCGCGGTAATACCCATTTTCTTATGGTCATAGCCGACGCTGCCACCGGATGCAAAGGCATCGCCCAGCCAGAATCCGTATTCTGCTGACAGGGCATTGGCAATATCGGAGAAGGTTGCGGTGCCCTTGTCCGCAGCCACCACCAGGTAGGGATCCTCTTCATCCTTGACCACCACGTGATACGGGCGCTCAATGCCCGAATCTGTGCGATTGTCGGTGATATCCAGCAGGCCGCGGATAAACAACTTGTAGCAGGCAATCCCCTCCTCCAGCACTTCCTCCCGTGACATTTCCGGGCGAAGCTGCCTGGCGACAAAGCCACCCTTTGCGCCCACCGGCACAATGACCGCATTTTTTACCTGTTGGGCCTTGACCAGGCCGAGTACTTCAGTGCGAAAATCTTCCTGTCGATCGGACCAGCGCAGGCCACCACGGGCCACTTTGCCGCCGCGCAAATGCACGCCTTCGACCCGGGGCGAATACACAAATATTTCGAACATGGGTACCGGTTTGGGTATATCCGGTATCGCCGCTGGTCGCAATTTGAAAGAAAAATAGGGTTTCAGAGTGCCGTCTCTCTCCTCCTGGAAAAAATTCGTACGCAGCGTAGCCTTTATAACTCGCACGAACTGCCGGATAATACGGTCCTCGCCGAGGTTAGTGACCTCATCCAGTGAGTCGCGAATGCGTTCCTCTACAGCGAGCTCCCGCTGGCCTCGCCAGTCCTCATCACCATCAAACACCGGGGAAAAGCGCGTCAGGAACAGTTCCACGATGCAGGCAGTAATATTCAGGTGATTCGCCATGGTCTCGGCGATGTATTCAACACTGTAGGGAAATTGCAATTGTCGCAGGTAGCGTGCGTAAGCCCTCAGCAATGCGATCTCCCGCCAGCTCAGGCGCGTGCCGATAAGCAGTCGGTTGAACGAGTCGCTCTCTGCTTCGCCGAACCAGATACGACCAAACGCATCCTCGAATTCGTCCTTGACCTGATCCATCACGATATTGTGGGAAAGGGAGTAGATCAGGCTGAACTCCTGCACCCAATAGACCACACCATCACTGGCGCGCACCCCATAGGGTCGTTCTGTTACCACCCGCAGACCCAGGTTTTCCAATATGGGCAGCACATCGGATAAAGGCAGGCTCTGCCCGCGGTGATACAGGCGCAGACGCAGGCGATCATCGCCCTCCTCAACCAGGCGATACAGGCTCATGGCCAGCTCCTCGCCATCGATCACACGCAGTATTTTCTTGATATCCAGCACCCCGACGCGCGGATCAAAATCATCGCGATAGCCCGGAGGGAAACCCGTGCTGAGTTTGCTGGCATATTGTTCGCCCCGCTCCTCACCAAATTCCTCGATCAGGCGCAGGCGCAGACGATCCTCCCAGGCCAGGGTGGTCTGTACAAGCTGATCCTCGATCTCCGCGGGATCAAAATCCAGTGGTATCGCCGGGTTGACCCGCAATACGAAATGGCAGCGCACCAGGATGGACTCGGAAAAGTGCGTGGTAAATTCAGATTCTTCAGCTTGGAAGGCACTGGTCAATATGGATTCTATTTTTTCCCGCTGTTCCGTGGTGTACCGGTCCCGGGGAATATAGACCAGGCAATTAACGAACTTACCGTGAGGGTCCTTGCGCACAAACAGGCGTGTCTGCCGGCGCTCCTGAATCTGGTTTACCTCGGTGACGGTGTCATAGAGTTCCTGCACACTGGACTGGAACAGCTCCTCCCGGGGAAAGCCTTCCAGTACGCGCACCATTTCACGGCTTTCATGGGCCGCCCACTCCAGGTCGGACAGGTCCATCACCTGCTCTACCTTGCGCCGCAGTATCGGTATCAGTTGCGGATTCATGGTGTAAACTGACGCTGTATACAGGCCGATAAACCGGTGCTGCCCGACAACCTGACCTTCGGCGTCAAACACTTTCACCTCCACATAGTCGGGATAAGTGAGGCGGTGAACCCGGGAGCGACTGCGGGACTTGGAGAAACTCAGCTGTTTTCCGTGCAACTGTTCCAGTGGCAGGTGTTCAATATCAAACTGCAGGTCCAGCACGCCTCGGGTCTTGCGCTTGCGCAGCAAGCCCAAACTGGCTTTTTTATCCTCCTTGATCGTAACGTTGCCACCGCTGTGCTTGACGCTGAGATATTCATAGCCCAAAAGGGTCATATGGTTGCGCTCCAGCCAACCCAGGAACGCGATAGCCTCCTCGCGGTAATCCTGCGCCACGCAGGCACTCTGGCTGATATCAGTAGCGGCCTGCTGCAGACGGCCACAGATGGCGGGAAAATCGTCCACTACCAGCGCCACCTCGCCGAGGATGGCCGCCAGGGTTTCACGCAGTTCTACCAGTTCCGCCGGATTGGAATGCCTTCCAATCTCGAAGAACAACAGGGCCTCCCCGGGATCGGACGCATGATCGCCATTGTCCCCGTGCAATACACCCTTCAACTCGCCATTCTTGTCACGTTCAACGGCAAGATTGGAGCTGGCAATGGTATGGATGCGCACGTTGCGGCGGTTCAATTCCCCGCGCACTGAGGCCATGGTAAAGGGAATGCCACGGCACAGGATAACCAGGGTGGTGTATTTACTTTCCCAGCCATGATTTTGAATTTCCGGATTGAAAATACGTATCTTGGGATCCGTATCGGACCATTCCCGCATAAAGCGCAGTAGACCGTATAGGCAGCCATACAGGTTCTCAACAGACCTGTCGCGCATATCTTGTGCCGGAAAACGACTGTAGAAAGAGGCGCTAAGATTGTGCAAGGATTGCCTGTCTGCGACCTCGGCACGTTTATCGATACGCTGTGCCAGCTCTGCCAGCAAACTTTCTTTTACTGTATCCCAAGCCATTCAGGGTTTCCCTTTTTTACCCGTAATCAGGTTTTGCCACCTGCGCCTAAGTCTAGACTAAACTGGGCCAATTGGGTCGCCAGAACCGGAACTTTTACCCCGGAATCAGGTCACACTGTGAGTTGTACATCCGGTGCGCGCATGCGCACTGGACGTGCCCGGCAGTTTCGCTACAATGCGGACCTCTTTGGTGCCCTCCGCCGGATTTATCCCGCTGGCGGCGGCCGACCGTAAAACACATCGACTGAAACAGGAGAACGCGTGGCAAGCGCAGACATTCGAGCCCTGGAAGAATGGCTCAGCCGGCAGATAATTGGCCAATCCCACCTGGTACAAAGACTCATCATAGCTTTGCTTGCAGATGGCCACCTGCTGGTAGAGGGCGCCCCGGGGCTGGCCAAGACGCGCGCCATCAAGTGCCTGGCAGATGGAGTGGAAGGCAGCTTCCACCGCATCCAGTTCACCCCGGACCTGCTCCCGGGAGATGTCACCGGCACTGAAATCTATCGCCCCCAGGAGGCGAGCTTTCACTTCCAGAAAGGCCCCATCTTCCACAACCTGGTGCTGGCGGACGAGGTCAACCGGGCGCCGGCAAAGGTGCAGTCGGCCCTGCTGGAGGCCATGGCAGAGCGGCAGATCAGCGTGGGCAGTGAGACCTACCAGTTGCCACACCTGTTTCTGGTGATGGCGACACAAAACCCCATTGAGCAGGAAGGTACTTACCCGCTACCCGAGGCACAACTGGACCGCTTCTTGTTGCATGTCAACGTGGGCTACCCGGACGCCAGGGCCGAAACCGAAATACTCAGGCTGACTCGGGCTGAGGCGGTGCAGGAACACGGCCAACCGCCGCCCGTCCTGCGCCAGGAGACCGTATTTGCCGCGCGCCAGGAAACGCTGGCCCTGCATATGGCTGAGGCTGTAGAAACCTATATAGTGCAATTGATCATCGCCACCAGGACGCCGCAAAACTATTCAGAACAACTGGCCAGTTGGATCGAGTATGGCGGCAGCCCCAGGGCAACTATCGCACTGGATCGCTGTGCTCGCGCCCATGCCTGGTTGCAAGGCCGGGACTTCGTCAGCCCGGATGACGTCCAGGCTGTCGCAGCCGACGTATTGCGCCACCGCCTGCTACTCACGTTCGAGGCAGAGGCCAATGGCATAATCCCCGACCAGGTGGTGCAGGAATTATTGGCCCTGGTGCCCGTTGGCTGACCGACATGCGCCTGGCTGATGCAAGTGCGCCCGCCCGCGGCGCCTACGCGACACTGGAGGACCTGATCGCTCTGCGCTTTCCGGCGCAGCAGTTGCGCCTGGCCAGGCGCAAGCGTGCACTCAGCGCCCTGACGGGTCCCAACAAATCCAATTTTCGCGGCCGCGGCATTGATTTTGAGGAAGTGCGTAATTACCAGCCGGGTGACGATATACGCACCATCGACTGGCGTGTGACTGCGCGCACAGGCAACGCGCACACAAAACTATTCCGCGAGGAACGCGAGCGGCCGGTAATGGTGGTGACGGACCAGCGCAGCGGCATGTTTTTCGGGTCCAGCCATTGCTTCAAGTCGGTGCTTGCGGCACAGCTTTCCGGCCTGCTGGCATGGAGCGCATTGGAGGCGGGTGATCGCATTGGCGGGCTGGTGTTCAATGACGATGAACATCGGGAAATTCGACCCCGCCGCAGCCGTAAAACCGTTCTGGCGCTGTTATCCGAGCTGATTACGTACAACAATGCCCTGCCACCCGTCGCGCCCCCGGGGGAGGATAGCTTCTCCACCATGCTGTCCAACCTGCGTCGTATCGCCCGCCCCGGCAGTAGTCTGTTTCTGGTAAGTGATTTTCGCGGTGCGTCCGGGGACCACGCCAGAGAACACCTGTTCCAACTGGCACAACACACTGAAATTACAGCTATCGTATGCAGTGACCCCATTGAAGCCGAGCTGCCCCGGGCAGGACAATACGCGGTTACTGATGGCCAGCAGCGCAGCGAATTGCATACTGGCGATAGCAAGCTACGCTCCACGTATCGCGAAAATTTCCAGCAACAGCGCCGTCAGTTATCGCGGGATCTGATGCGCCTGGGCATTCCCCTGCTGCAGGCCACCACGCCACAATCCCCCTTCACCCTGCTGCAGGGTTACTACGGAGACACACGGCGGTGAATCCACAGGATCCCCTGGCCACGCTGCACCCACTGCGCGAGCCGCTGCAGGTTGCCTGGTGGCCTCCCGCTCCAGGCTGGTGGTTGCTGCTGGCGGCACTACTGCTGTTGTTGGGCGCGGGTCTGTATTTTCTGTGGCGACGCTATCGCCGCAACGCATATCGCCGGCAGGCCCTGCTGCAACTCGAGGCGATACGCGAACACTACCTGCAGGATCGGGATGAGCAGGCTTGCATTACGGCCACCAATGCACTGTTGAAAAGCGTGGCCATCAGAGCCTACCCGCTCAGGGATGTGGCCGCCATAAGCGGCGAGCCCTGGCTGGATTTCCTCAATGCCGGGCTGGGTAGAGAGCATGCTTTCGACGCGGGCTTCGCCCTGGCCGCTTACAGCCCCGCCTCAGGTGCAGTGGATCCGGATGCCCTGTACAGCAGCGCTGCCCTGTGGATTCAGCGGCACAAGGCGGTGCCCCATGCTTGAATGGCTGTGGCCCTGGGTAGCATTACTCGCACCCCTGCCCTGGCTGGTACAGCGCTTTGCGCCCCCGGCACGCAGCCAGCAACCCGCGTTGCGCGCACCCTTTTTTGCGCAGTGGCAGCAGCTCAGTGACACCCAGACAGGAAAAACAAGGAGCAACACCCCGTTATCTGCGTTGGCGGTATGGGCCCTGTGGCTGCTATTGCTGATCGCCGCCGCGCGACCGGTATGGATAGGCGAGCCTATTGAATTACCCAACACCGGCCGAGACCTGATGCTGGCGGTGGATATTTCCGGTTCCATGCGCATAGAGGACATGCAGATGGGGCAGGTGCTGGCACGTCGCATCGACGCCGTGCGGCAGGTGGGCGCGGACTTCATCGGTCGTCGCAGTGGCGACCGGCTGGGACTGATATTATTCGGCAGTAACGCCTACGTGCAGTCACCGCTGAGTTTCGATACGACGACGGTCAAGCGCTTTTTGCTGGAGGCCCAGATAGGCTTTGCCGGTCAGGAGACCGCAATTGGTGACGCCATAGGCCTGGCGGTAAAGCGGCTTAAGGAGCGCCCGGCCGAAAGTCGTGTATTGATTCTCCTCACCGACGGCCAGGATACCGCCAGTTCGGTCAAGCCTCTGGACGCGGCACAGCTTGCGGCCAGCCTGGGAATACGCATCTATACGATTGGCATCGGCGCCGACGAGATGACCCTGCCGGGCCTGTTCGGCTCCAGCTTCGGGTCGCGACAGGTGAACCCCTCCGCGGAACTTGACGAGGCCGGCCTGCAGAAGATTGCGCAGCTCACCGGGGGACAATATTTTCGCGCCCGTAATCCGCAAGAGCTGCTGAACATCTACCAGCTGCTGGACCAGTTTGAACCCGTGGAACAACAGTCCGCAACCTACCGACCGCGACAGGCACTGGGCTACCTGCCGCTTGGGGGGGCACTATTGCTGAGCTTCGCACTGGCGCTACGCCACGGTTTGCGCAGCGGTCTGGGGTCCGGGATAAAAACGGGCAAAGCCCTGACGGAGAGCCGCTAATGGAGTGGCACCTGATGCGCCCGGAATGGTTATGGGGGCTGTTACCCGCGTTGATCCTGAGCATACTGCTGTGGCGTCAGCGCGGACGGAGTGGCAGTTGGAGCGAGGTAATTGACGCCGAGCTTTTGCCCCTGCTGGTCGGCAGCCAGGCGGCACCGCGTCGCACCAACCTGTTACCCCTGGTCCTGCTGGGCTGGGTGCTTGCGGTGGTCGCTGCCAGTGGCCCAAGTATTAACAGAATAGCGCAGCCAGTCCTGCAGAAGCAGGATGCCCTGGTCATTATCCTCGACCTGAGCTACTCGATGAAATCGGGTGACCTGGCTCCCTCGCGACTGGACCGATCCAGGCAGAAATTGCTCGATCTGCTGGGGCAACGCAAAGAGGGACAGACCGGTCTTATTGCCTATGCCGGTGACGCCCATATCGTCACCCCGCTGACCGATGACACCCGCACCATTGCCAACCTGTTACCTGCGCTTAACCCTGACATGATGCCAGTACCGGGCAGCGACCCGGTTGCCGCCGTGGAACAGGCCGTGGCCCTGATGCATTCAGCGGGAATAAACCAGGGCAGGATTCTGTTACTGACAGATGATATTCCAGAAAAACACCACCAGGATATACTGCGGGCTCTGTCCGGCTCCGGCGCAAGCCTGGCGGTAATGGGTGTAGGTACAAGCACCGGAGCGCCAATACCACTGCCACGCGGTGGTTTCCTCAAGGATGAAAGCGGCGCCATCGTAATGCCCGGTCTGGACGAGCGCAGCCTGAGCCAATTTGCCGCCACTGCAGGTGGCCGCTACATGCCTATACAGGTTGATGCCAGCGACCTGGACTACCTGCTCGCAGAAGGCCTTACTGCCACTGCGGCGCAGACCCTGGTACTGGATCGCAGCGCTGATACCTGGGAAGACCAGGGCTACGTACTGATCGTGTTGCTGTTGCCTCTGGCCCTGTCACTGTTTCGGCGCGGCTGGATACTCTGCCTGGCACCCCTACTGCTGTTCTCCCACCCACAAACCGCCAGGGCTGACCTGTGGCAGGATTTGTGGCTCACTCCCGACCAACAGGGACAGCGCGCGTTACTGCAGGGCGACCATGAGCGCGCCAGTGAGCTGTTTGACAACCCGGATTGGGCCGGCACCGCAGCCTACCAGGGCGAGAACTATGAGCGCGCCCGGGAAATGTTTTCTGCCAGCGATACCGCTGCGGCCTGGTATAACCGCGGCAACGCATTGGCGCGCAGTGGCGACTTCGAGGAGGCCATCGCCGCCTACAGGGAATCACTTGATCGCTTGCCGGACCAAAGAGATGCGCTGGAAAATATCGCCCTGCTGGAACAGTTGCAGCAACAACAGGAACAACAGGAAAAACAGGAACAACAGGAACAACAGTCCAGCGAGCAAAACGAGCAAAACGAACAGGAGCAACAGCCGGGACAAGAGCCACAGGACCAGCAGGGGCAGCAAGACCAGCAACAGCAGGATTCGCCCTCAGAAGGCGATGCCGGGGACGAACAACAGCAAACACCACCCAGCGGCGATGAACAGCGGGAACAGGCGCAGCGCGAAGACGCGGAGCAAAGCGATCCTGGCGAGCAGCAACAATCCCGGCAGCGCAATGCCCAGGGCGAGCCGGAACAGACTGAGCAGGAGTCCGCGAAGAATCAGCAGGCGCAGATGGCTGCCGCCGACCCGGAACAACAGGAGAAGGACCAGGCGATGGAGCAGTGGCTGCGGCGTATTCCGGATGATCCTTCCGGCCTGTTGCGGGAGAAATTCCTCTACGAGAGCCAGCAGCGACAGCAACAGGGCGCCAGGAGAGACGATGAAATCTATTGGTAAAGTAGTTGCGACGATCCTGGCACTGGCACTGTTGTCAATGAACAGCCAGGCGGCGGTTATGGCAAGTGTCGACAGGGACCGCATCGCGATGGGCGATACCCTGCGTTTGACTATTACCGCTACCGACGGCGAAGACACCAGAAACACCGACCTGCGCCCCCTGCTCGCTGATTTCGAAGTGCTGCAGCGCTCTACCAGCAGCAGCACCAGTATCGTCAACGGCCGCCGCACACAAACCCGCCAGATTCTGATCGACATGACACCGCGCCGGCAGGGAACACTGAAAGTCCCGCCACTGCGGGTCGGCCAGGCTGAGAGCAACATGCTGTTGGTTGCCGTGGGTCCGGCGCCCGAACCGCTTGCGGCGGACCAGACCGTGCTATTCGAGGCGCAAGTGGACCGCGACAGGGTCTATGTGCAGGGACAACTTATTTTGACACTGCGCATACAGCAGTCTGTCAATCTCGAAAATCGCAGCATCACCGAGTTGCAATTGGACAATGCCTTTGTCAAGCCGCTGGAACAAAAGTCCTTTCAGCGCAACATCGATGGCAGGCCATGGCTTGTCCACGAGCTTCGCTATGCGATCTTTCCAGAGCAAAGTGGGACCCTGGAAATACCCGCACAGACGTTCTCCGCGCGCGAAAGCACTCCGCGCCGCAGTTTTTTTGATCTGGGCAATGACGGCAGACAGGTGCGTCGCACCAGCAAAGCACTGTCCATTACGGTAATGCCGCGCCCGGTCGACTTCCCTGACAATACCTGGCTGCCCGCCCGATCACTGACTCTGGAAGAGAGTTGGTCCACTGCGCCGGAGCAGTTGCGTGTCGGGGAATCGGCTACGCGCACCATCGTCATCAAGGGCGACGGCTTGCAGGGCGCACAATTGCCCCCCATCTTGCTGCCGCAGACAGATGGGCTGAAGTATTACCCGGATCAACCGGTAATCAGTGAACAGGAAACCAGCATTGGCCTGCGAGGTTCACGCCAGGACAGCGCCGCGCTGGTTCCCACCCGCGCCGGGTCCTGGACCATACCGGAGATTCGCATCCCCTGGTGGGATACCGAAAACCGCGAGCTGCGTTACGCTGTACTGCCGCAGCGTGTGCTGCATGTGGCAGCCTCCGACCCCGCTTTAACCGCCATCGCAGCGCCGTTGGGCGCGCCTGCTGCAGATACGGCGCCTATCGCCGTTACCCCGGCACAGGCGACTGGGGATGACCGCTTCCCGTGGCAGGCATTGACGGCCTTTACTGCTGCCGGTTGGCTGTTGACGCTGGTTTATTTGCTGGGGTCACGTCGCAATAAAAGGCAACCGCCCATGCCACATGCTGAGAATGCCTCGGAAAAGCACGCCTTCAAGCAACTGCTGGCAGCGTGCGCCAGTGACAGCCCGGCACAGTCACGCCAGGCTGTTATCACCTGGGCCGCCAGTGTATTTCCCGATCAGGCCATTCATTCCACGGACCGGGTAGCCGCGGCATTCGCTGACGACGGTTTGGCTGCGCAGCTGGCACAGATGAACGCAGCGCTCTACAGCACGGAGACTACAACATGGCATGGCGCCCCTCTGGCGGATATCGCCAAGGCACTGCGCAAGAAGATCAATCACCCGTCCAATACCGCGCACAGTGAACTGTCGCTATACCCGACCTGAAGGAACTGCGTGATGCTTCGGCTCCCCGCCGTTTAGCGCACTGCACCCAGGCGAGCACAGCACAGGCCACGGTAGCTCGCCGCTGCGACCTATTGCAGGGACTTGGATACCACTTCAAAGACATCTGGCGACAGGTCCGCCCTGCCGGCCAGCGCGGTCAGCTCCGCACGCATCAACTCGGATCTCCCGGTATAGTTACGCCACTTGGTCAGCGGGTTTAGCAACCTCGCGGCGATCTGTGGATTGCTTTCGTTCAGCTGCGTCACTATCGAAGAGAGAAAGCGGTAGCCCGCCCCGTCAATGCGATGAAAATTGACCGGGTTCTGTCCGGCAAAAACACCCACCAGCGCGCGCACCTTGTTGGGGTTGCGCAGGTCAAAATCCGGGTGTGAAAGCAGGCGCTGCACGCGCTCCAGCGCCCCGCTGTCCGGGATGGCGGCCTGCACCTGGAACCACTGATTCACGACCAATGCCTCATGCTGCCAGTCCTGGTAAAACTGTTCCAGGGCTGGCTCGCGCAAGACATCATCACCGTAAAAGGCCAGAACTTTCAGTGCCGCGAGTCGATCCGTCATGTTTTTGGCATCGGCCAATTGCGCTGACGCCAATGCCAGGTGGCCGCTATCTGCGCAGACCAGGAACTCCAGGCAGGTATTGCGCAAACTGCGGGCGGCGATCTGTTGCGCATCAGGCGCGTAGGGGGCATCGCTGCTGAGGCGCTCGTACGTTGCCAGCAACAGGTCGCTGCAATCGCGACCAATCGCAACCTGGACAGCCCCGCGCGCCTTGTGCAGGGCATCGATATCGGCACCGCCACTCTGGCTGGCGAGTTCCGCCAGGTAGTTCTCACTGGGCAAAGCCAGCATATCGGCCACCATGGCACTGTCCAGCGCGGCATCTGCCAACAGCAGGGAGCAAGCCTGTGTCAGTAATGGATCAACGCTTAAACTGTTCCCGGTACGCAGCTGCTGCTCGACTTCATTAATCACCAGAGTGGCCAGCGCCTGGGCACTGTCCCAGCGTACGAAGCCATTATCGTCCCTGCTCATCAGTGCAAACAGGTCCTGCTTGCTGTACTTGTACTCCAGGCGTACCGGCGCGGAAAAGTCACGCAGCAGCGAAGGCACCGGGCGCTCTGCCACTTTCTCGAAAACATAACTATGCTGCCACTGTTTGACGTCCAGGACCCTGTGGGTGTTATCAGCGGATTCGGCGTCGGGCTCCTCCCCCGCCAGATACAGGGGTAAATTGCCCGCTTCGCCCAACAGGCCCATGGCCAGTGGAATGACGAAGGGCTGCTTTTCAGCCTGCCCGGGGGTTGGCGGACAGGATTGACGCACGTGCAGGGTATACTGCTGGCTGTCTTCATCGTACTCGTCACGCACCGTGAGTATCGGGGTGCCCGCCTGGGAATACCAGAGCCGGAACTGTCTCAGGTCAACGCCGCTGGCCTCCTCCATCGCGCAGACAAAATCCTCGCAGGTGACCGCCTGGCCATCATGGCGCTGGAAATACAGGTCTGCGCCCTTGCGGAAGGCCTGGGCTCCCAACAGGGTGTGGATCATGCGCACCACTTCCGCGCCTTTCTCGTAGACTGTGAGCGTATAGAAATTATTGATCTCGATATACGACTCAGGGCGCACCGGGTGCGCCATGGGACCCGCGTCCTCGGCAAACTGTGCGGTGCGCAACATGGTCACATCCTCCACCCGCTTCACCGTGCGCGAGCCCATATCCGCGGAAAACTCAGAGTCGCGAAAAACGGTAAAGCCTTCCTTCAGGCTGAGCTGGAACCAGTCGCGACAGGTGACTCGATTGCCACTCCAGTTGTGGAAATACTCGTGGGCAACGATGGCTTCAACGCGCTGGAAACCCAGATCTGTAGTCGTATCCGGGCTGCACAATACGCAGGACGTATTGAAAATATTGAGGCTCTTATTCTCCATTGCCCCCATATTAAAATCGTCTACTGCGACAATGTTGAAGATATCCAGGTCGTATTCCCGCCCGTAAACCTCTTCATCCCAGCGCATGGAGTTCTTCAGTGAGACCATGGCGTGATCGCACTTGTCCAGGTCTTTCTCCTCGACATAGATGCGCAGGGTAACTTCGCGCCCGCTACAGGTGGTGAAGGTATCCTGAATATGCGCCAGGTCGCCTGCTACCAGGGCAAACAGATAGGCGGGCTTGGGGTAAGGGTCATGCCAGGTTGCGCGATGGCGACCGCCGTCCAGACTCATCTGTTCAAACAGATTGCCGTTACTGAGCAGTATCGGGTAGCTGGCCTGATCGGCATCAACGGTGACGGTAAATACCGACATCACATCAGGACGATCCAGATAATAGGTGATTTTGCGAAAACCGTGAGCTTCACACTGTGTGCAGAACATTTTGCGTGACTTGAACAGACCTTCCAGGGACGTATTATCCTGTGGCCTGATGCGCGTGCGACAGGACAGGATAAACTGCTCCGGCACGTCGTGAAGCAACAGTTTGCCCGGCTCCGACTGGTATTCATCGCGGCTCAGTTGCACCCCGTCGAGCGCTACAGACAGCAGTTCAAGTTCTTCACCGTGCAGCTCCAGAGTGCTGCCACAGTCCACCTCACCACTGCGCAGCATGTACAACCGCGAAGACACCAGCGCGTGGTCTTCATACAGCTCGAAATGCAGTTCGGTACGGTTGATCAGGTAAGCGGGAGGCTGGTAATCCTTGAGATAAACCGCTCCGGGTTGGGCATCGCGCATAATAATATTCAGTCCAGTGTCAGGGTAAGGTGGTAGCCGCCGTATTTTCGCATGTTGATCACACCGCTATCAAAAATCAGGTACTGACCCTTGATGCCCATCAGCGTACCAGCGATTGTTGGCGTTTTGTCCAGGTTGAAGGATTTCACTTTGTCGGGATATTCCAGAACAGGGTAAGTTATTCGCGTCTCCTGGGCCTGCTCCAGTACCGAGATAGACTGCAGCCCGTGTTGCGCCCGCATGTGCTCAATCTCCGCAGCACAGGCAGCCATTAATTCCTGCCTGACTCGCTCCAGATCCCTGGGCTGCGCGTCCCCCTTCAGCATGGCCTGCCAGTTGGTTTTATCGGCGATATGGTTCTTGAACAGGGTTTCAACCATCCCCGAGTGATGCCGCGTATCGACACGAAATATAGGCACGGCCTGGGTCGCCCCCTGATCCATCCAGCGGGTGGGCACCTGTGTGCCCCGGGTGATACCAACCTTGATACCGGAGGTATTGGCCAGGTAGACAATGTGATCGATCATGCAATGTTGTTCACCCCACTCGGGTTCACGACAAGTACCCGCAGCATAGTGGCACTTTTCAGGGCTGATAATACAGCTATCACACTGGGCCAGGCGCTTGAAACAGGGATAGCAGTAGCCCTGATTGAAACTCTTACTGGTTTTACGCGCGCAGTGAATGCAGTTGATCACGCCCTCGTAGTCCAGTTGCAGGTGCCGCCCCAGGTACTGGTTCAGGGGTACGCTGATCTCGCCCAACACCATCTGGTACTGTACGGTTTCCGCCAGGCTGGTCTTCATCTTGCGCACGTTACCCGCGCCCAGTACTTCAGCCACGAAATTCTCCTATTGTTTCCAATTTAATGGCTCCGGGCCGGGATCATCACACTGATCGCCGCCCTTGTGTCCCTTGTCGATGTACCCGACTCGCTCACCTGCCGGCAGGTGCTTCTCTCCCCAGGCAATGATGGCCTGCAAGGCATTTTCCCGCTGCTGCGGACTCAATACAGTGCCGTCCGGCCACTTGCCGATCTCCACTGCCTGCTTCAGGTTGCGGTAAATATCCGGCGTCATGGATTCAATCATTTGCAGGTAATCCACACCAGCCTCCTTGACGAAAAAGAAACGCGGATTATACCCGTGCCATCCCTGCACGCGCCATTGCTCTATTGGCCGTAAACGCTATCGGGGTTTGCTGAATCTGGACCAGAGACTGCCGATGCCATAGAAAAGCAGGATCGGGGCGAAAAAGCACAACAGGAACAGCGGGCCGTTGAAATGGAAAACCACCTCATATTGCAGTGCGTCCGCAGCGCTGGTCTCCCGGATATCGAATTCATCTGTGTCCCCGGGCTGCGCCATACTCACGGTGATTTCGCGCTGGATGAAGGGGCTGAGAATCTCCCTCTCCAGAGGGTCCTGCTCCAGATTGCGCCACTCTACCATGGTGATAATGGCCAGGGTGACGGCCCAGACAACACTGAAGTGAGTGGCCCTGTTGTAGCCCTGGCTCACAAGCGCTCACCCGCTACCCGTGACAGGCCACCGAACAGTCCGCCGAGCACCGCACCGCACAACAGGCCGCCCAGGTGGGCCGCATTGGCTATCGCCCCGAAGCCCAGTACCTCTACCAGTCCCACCAGGCACACGACCAGCCATCCGACCATGAATAACATGATTGCAGGTGCCGGTTGCAGCAACCAGCGAGGCTGCAGCAGGGGCGCAACCCAGGAGAAGCCCAGCAGTCCGTAGACGACGCCCGACATCCCGCCAAACAGCCCTGGGCCGCCAAAAATGTACTGGCTGGCATTCGATACCAGTGCTATGACGCCGAACAGCAGCAGCATATTAAAACTTCCCATCACCCGCTCTACCCGCGAACCCAGCTCCCATAGCCACAGACTGTTAAACACAATATGCAACCAACCGAAATGCAGGAAGGCGGGCGTAAGTAACCGCCAGTACTCCACACCCATATCACCGAAGCGCAGTTGACCCTCGACAACGGTGAACGGCGTGAATGTAAACTCGCCAATTACACTCAGGGGTGCACCGAGGTAAATCACCAGAAAGCCGGCAATACTCAACAACACCAGCATCACGGTTACCGGGGCACTGCGCCACTGCCCGCTACGCTGCACGACGGACCGTGTACCGGCCGCACTGGATAACTCGATCTTCACCTCGCCGGCACGCCAGGAACGGTAAAGTGCGGCCACCTGCTGCGCCTGCTGCTGGCCACCGGGAACCTTAAGCACCTGCCGTCCGCCCTCCTCATAGATGCGGTGCGCAACTCCACGCTGGCGCAACAAGGCGGTCAATGGCAGCAGGTCTTCCTCGACATCAACGCTGAGGGCCGTGATCATGTCTTCCATCAATTGACCAGTGCGTCGCCCCAGCGCAGCTTATCCCTGCAACTGGCATAAAAACTGTGTCCCTCCGGGTGCAGCAGGGTCAGCGGGTGCGGCTTCTTACACACCACCACCGAGTCTCCCGGGCGCGCGGTCATATTGACCTGGCCGTCGCATGTTACCGGTGGGTGAATACGGTTGCGCGCCAGGATATCAATGCGAATCGTCGAATTACCGTCTACCACGATCGGTCGACTGCTCAGGGCATGCGGGTACATGGGCACCAGCACTACCGCGTCGAGGCTGGGATGCATGATAGGGCCACCGCCGGAAAGGGAGTACGCGGTAGAGCCGGTGGGCGTAGAGACAATAAGCCCGTCCGCCCGCTGGCGATAGACGAAGCTGTCATCGATAAACAACTCGAACTCTATCATCTGGGCCGAGGTGCCGGAATTGACCACGACGTCGTTGAGAGCATCTGCCCGCCCTACCGCCTGGTCGCCTCGATAGACCGTTGCGTCCAGCAGGAAGCGACTTTCTGCAAAGAACCTGCCATCCAACACGTCCGGCACCTGTTGTGCGATCTGTTCCGGAGTAATATCCGTGAGAAACCCCAGACGCCCGCGGTTGATACCCAGCACCGGTGTGCCGTACTTCGCCAGTGTGCGCGCCGCGCTGAGCAGGCTGCCATCGCCTCCTACCACGATCACCAGATCTGCCCGCTGGCCAATGTCGTCGCGGGTAGCCAACTCACAATCGTGCCCGGGGGCAATTTCGTCCAGTCGGTCTTCCAGCAGCAATTGCAAGCCACGGCCCTGCAGCAGCGGCATCAATTGCTGTAATACATCACTGATACCGCCCTGCTGGCTGCGGCCGATTAAACCTATGGTGTTAAAGGATGAACGCATCGCTATGTGGCTCTGCCCCTGGGGCTGCTAGTATATCCAAGAACCCACAGTGTAGCGCAGTGATGCCTATTTATCCCTATCAAACCCGGGAAGTGCGAGACCTGGCCTGGGCCTGTTTCTCCCCACCCCTGCTGGACACCGTCGCGCTGCAGCCTGGCCGGAGCGACATCACCAACTGCGCCCTGCCGTTAACCGACCGACGGCGAGCCTGGCTGGAATCACTGGATCGCGACGCCCGGCCGCTGCTCGAGCACCTGTCGCGCCAACCCTCGCGCCGTCTGGGCATATATTTTGAGCAGTTGTGGCATTTTTTCCTGGCCGAGGATCGGGAGGTCGAACTAGTAGCGCACAATCTCCCGGTTCGCGATGGCGGCCGTACTCTGGGAGAGTTCGACGTCATTTATTTTTGCCGGCGACGCCAAAGCCACGTCCATATGGAGCTTGCCGTAAAGTTTTACCTGGGACATTGCCCCAACATAAGCCCTGGTGAACCCGGCCAATGGCGGCACTGGCTGGGACCCAATACCCGGGATCGCCTGGATCTCAAAATCAACCATCTGTTGCAACGCCAGATTCACCTGGGTGACACCAACCCGGGGCAGGAGTTACTGGCTTCACTGGGAGTAGTCGATTTACAGCGCGAGATTGAAATCAAGGGCTATCTATTCAACTCTCTCGCCCATCCCCTGCCACCACCGCCAGGATTTAACACGATCTGCCCCATAGCTGAATGGATTGCCCTGCCACAGTTACAGCGCAAACTGGAAATGACGCGAGCCTGCTCCTATGTAACGTTGCCGCGGGCTATGTGGCTGGGGGGCTTCCTGCGTTGTCCGTCTATTGGCGAAATCGCAGGGCGGGATTTGCCAGCGTCGCTGGCGCTGCAAATGACGGCGAGCCAGCGACCACAGCTGGTGGCAGCACTGGACGCTAATGGTAAAGAGGTATCAAGATTTTTTGTCACCAGCGAGCAGTGGCCCCGCGACGTTTAATCCGTGCAGGTACTTTCCCTGCGCCTGGCACTGCATTAGAATTTGATTGCATTGCCACCCGTCGGGCTACCAGGTCCGGCGGGCAACTCAACCCGGAGACCCAACTCAATGCTGGCAGCTACCAACGAATTTTTCACCCGCGCCGCAGATTTCCTCGAGCTATCCGATAAGCTGCGCACCATATTGCAGACCCCCAGACGCGTGGTACGCGTGGAAATCGTCACCGAGAGTGACAGCGGTGAGTTGCAGCATCACCTGGGTTTCCGGGTGCAGCATAATTCCGTGCGAGGCCCCATGAAGGGCGGACTGCGCTTTCACCCGTCCATGGACGAAGATCATGCATCCAGCCTGGCGAGTCTCATGACCTGGAAAACCGCAGTCGTCGATATTCCCTACGGCGGTGCCAAAGGCGGCATCAACTGCGACCCGTCCAAGCTCAGTAACAAGGAGCTGTATCGCATCACTACTCGCTTCGTTGAGCTGATGAAAGAAGTTATAGGTCCCAACATCGATATCCCGGCACCTGATGTCAACACCAACGCCCAGGTGATGGGCTGGATCATGGATGAGTACTCCAAGTACTACGGTTTCAGCCCGGGCGTGGTTACCGGCAAACCCGTAGACCTATTTGGCTCCCTGGGGCGCGAGGAGGCCACCGGCCGCGGGGTGATGTATGTGCTGGAAGAGTATCTCAAGAGCGATGGCCGCACTCTGGCGGACGTCTCGGTAGCCATCCAGGGTTTTGGCAATGTGGGTAGCAATGCCGCACGGTTGATCGCAGCGCAGGGTGCGCGCATCGTCGCGGTCTCGGATATCAGTGGCGGTATCGCCAATGATAAGGGCATTGATATCCCGGCGCTATTGGATTGGATTGCACAGCACAAGGTGGTAGAGGGCTTCCCCGGTGCCGCTGCCATCGCCGGTGAGGCGGTGCTGACCTATAAGGCAGATGTGCTGATACCGGCAGCGATGGAAGATGCCATCACCCTGGATAATGCGGATGCTATTCACGCCGAAGTCGTTGTGGAAGCGGCCAATGGGCCCACCACGCCGGAGGCTCATGACCGACTGCATGCCCGGGGCGTGACCATGATTCCCGATATCCTGGCCAACGCCGGGGGCGTGACCGTTAGCTATTTCGAGTGGAGCCAGAACATCCAGCAATATCGCTGGGAGCTGCAGCGCGTCAACCAGGAGTTAGAACGGATCATGCGTAAAGCTTATGCCGATGTAGCAGAACTGGCCGTGGATAAGGGACTGGATTTACGTACCGCCGCCTTCATACTGGCAATCAAGCGTGTTGCCCGCGCCGCCAGTTCACGCCAGAGCATTCAACACCTGCTGCCTGAATCACTACTGGACTAGATGAGCCCAGTTTAATTCGCCCGGCATCGGGGTCGCGGCCACTTCGGGCCGCTACTACTAACGAACGGCGCAGATGCCCACCGCTTCACGCACCTGCTGCATCAGCGGTGCACAGCAGGCGCGGGCCCGCTCGCCACCCCGCTGCAGGACGCTCTCAATGTAGCCGGGGTCTGCCAACAACTGCTGGTAGCGCTCGCGGGCTTCAGCCAGTTCGCCATTGACCAGTTCAAACAACTGTTTTTTTGCCTCGCCCCAGGCAATACCATTGGCAAACTCACTTCGCATACGCTGAATCTCTGACTCCGAGGCAAAAGCCGACCACACCTGGAACACGGTGGAATCGTCCGCATCCTTGGGTTCCCCGGGTTCCAACAGATTGGTTTTTATCTTGTTGATCGCCTTGCGCAGTTGTTTCTCTCCCAGAAACAGTGGAATGGTGTTGTTGTAGCTCTT
>Ga0316187_10000516_pt1 | contig 30451 bp, 32 predicted proteins | sample CroRivburrow1_MG_FD_204927 | JGI IMG/M metagenome (GOLD analysis project Ga0316187, IMG submission 204927) | Coastal sediment microbial communities from Maine, United States - Cross River worm burrow 1 | ecosystem: Environmental > Aquatic > Marine > Coastal > Sediment | place: USA: Maine... | reverse complement strand
AATGCCCAGGTAATGCAGTTAACAATTTGAAGCAGGAAAAATCGCCAGAATTCAATGCTGGAACAGCCAAACATGATGGCGGCAACAAGCCGGGTTCCATAGAGATACTGGAACATGAAAATTGACCAGTGTGCATAGTGATCCAGTACCTTGTTGGCTTTGGGGTGATGGGTGCGCAGAAACTCAAACGAATTGATAATCTGCATGCCACGCCAACGTCCAACAGCAAAAAAGAAGAGGTGGCCGATAAATGCTCCGACCGCAGCTATTACAATCACTTTCCAGGGTTCAAGAATTCCTGCGGCAGCCAGTGCTGCAGCAGCAATAAAGACAGCCTCACCCTCGGCAAAGGTGCCTGCAAAGAGAGCCCAGTAGCCGTATTGCTCAATGATCTGTTGTGCCCATTCCATGGTTTAAGTCTGGCCTATGAGCGTGAAAGATGCATGAAAAAGATCATGCCAGGCTGCGTACGGGGATACCTCTGTCTGCAAGATAGGTTTTGGTTTCTGCAATGGTGTATTCACCGAAATGAAAGATGGATGCTGCAAGAACGGCATCGGCTTTTCCATCGGTGAGCCCTTCAGCCATATGCTCCAGATTACCAACGCCACCGGATGCAATTACATTAGCAGGGATTGCATCTGCAACAGCACGGGTAAGAGGGATGTCATACCCATCTTTGGTGCCATCACAGTCCATGCTGGTGAGTAGAATTTCTCCAGCACCGTAATCACTCATCTTTTTGGCCCACTCAACCGCATTGATACCTGTCGGCTTACGGCCGCCGTGAGTAAAGCACTCCCAGTGATCGCCTGTACGTTTTGCATCAACGGCTACCACGATGGTCGAAGAGCCAAAGCGCTCGGCCGCCTCTTTGACAAATTCAGGGTTGAAGATGGCGGCAGTGTTGATGGAAACCTTATCGGCTCCTGCCTGCAGCAGATTCTCAATATCAGCAATCTCTTTTACACCACCCCCTACGGTCAGCGGCATAAACACATGCTCCGCCACATCGGTAACCATGTGGTAAAGCGTGTCTCGGCTCTCATGTGATGCACGAATATCGAGGAAACAGAGCTCATCAGCTCCCTGTTCGTCATATTTAATAGCTGCCTCTACAGGATCGCCGGCATCTATGATGTCGACAAACTGGACACCTTTAACAACACGGCCATGGGCGACGTCAAGACATGGAATAATCCTCTTACTTAGCATGAAGCTACTCCTTCCCCACAGGAAGTGGGGCGAGCGAATAAGATGAGCTCGTAAGCGCAGCAAGACCGCGCTCTTGCGGAGCGATCAAAGGCCGGAGCCACGGATGGCGTAGGTCGTATCAATTTAATTCTCGCATCGCAGATGCGAAGTCGATAGTGCCTTCATAGATGGCACGGCCTGTAATGGCACCACAGATGCCACTCTCTACATGTTTGGCACAGGCTCTGACATCGTCCATTTTTGAGACACCACCGGAGACAATCACAGGAATGGCAATGGATTCAGCCAAGCTGACGGTCTCTTCAATATTTGGCCCGGTCATCATGCCATCACGGGCGATGTCAGTGTAGATAATGGCTGAAACACCCGCATCTTCAAATTTACGTGCCAGATCAACGGCGGTGACATCGGTGACATCATCCCATCCGTGTACGGCGACCATGCCACTTTTAGCATCGATGCCGACACAGATCTGCCCTGGAAATTCCCGACACGCATCGGTAACAAGTTGAGGGTTTGAAACAGCTGCTGAACCGAGAATGACCCGGTCGATACCAAGATTCAGGATGCCTTCAATCATGGAAAGATCGCGTAGGCCACCACCAAGCTGAACCGGAATGGTCAGACGTTCACATATGCCTTGGATTGCAGTTCGATTAGCCGGTTTCCCTGCAAATGCACCATCCAGATCAACGACATGCAGACGGGTTGCTCCCATGGACTGCCATTTCTCGGCCATAGCAGCCGGGTCATCACCATAATCGGTGGCATCATCCATTCGGCCCTGTTTCAGGCGGACACAGTGGCCACCTTTTAGATCTATAGCCGGGATAAGTTCAAACTTGTTTACGGATTCCATTTCAGGAAAGCCTCCAATAATGCCATGCCTGCTTGCTGGCTTTTTTCCGGGTGAAACTGCACACCGATCATATTGTCCTTTCCAATGGCTGTAGCGAATGGGAATTCACCATAAGAGCAGACTCCCAGAATGTGTTCCGGGTTATCAGGTGCGCAGTAATACGAGTGCACATAATAGACTTGCTGGTTTTGCAAAGGTTTCAGAACCGGATGCATATCTTTTTCTGAAGAGAGTAGAACATCATTCCAGCCCATGTGCGGGATTTTATATCCACGTTCAGGGTGTGATTCGGGAAACGGCTTTACTGTGCCACGAATAAGATTCAGACCGGGATAAAGGCCGAACTCACGGGATGATGTCAGCATTACCTGCATGCCTAAGCAGATACCAAGGTAAGGGGTGCCCTGATCACATTTCTCTTTGATAGCTTCGCCAAGTCCTGACTCTTTCAGAGCAGCGCTGCAGTCCCTGAAGGCACCTACACCGGGAAGAACGATTCGGGAGCTGTTCTCCAGCTCTTCCGGTGTTTTGACCAGTTGAACCTTTCCGCCCACATGTTCCAGAGCTTTGGCAATCGAATGCATGTTGCCCATGCCGTAATCTATTAGACTTATTTTATTCATACTCATTTCAGTTTAACAATATCCTTATTACCCCACAGGAGGTGGGGCGGGCGAACTATTGAGCCCGTAAGTGTAGCAAGACCGCGCTCTTGCGAAGCGATTCAAGGCCGAAGCCATGGATGGCGCAGGCCGTATCAAACATCAAAGGGCACCTTTGGTGCTGGGAATGCCAGTAACGCGCGGATCAGATTCAACAGCCATGCGAAGTGCCCGGCCAAATGCCTTGAATACAGTCTCGATAATGTGGTGGTTGTTGTTACCACGAATAGCATCAATGTGCAGCGTGATCCGGCCGTGGTTACTTACGGCCTGGAAAAACTCTTTGAAGAGTTCTACATCAAAGCCACCGACAGTCTCTTTAGGGAAGTCGATCTGGTATTCAAGCCCCGGGCGTCCGGAGAGATCGAGTACCACACGGGATAGTGCTTCATCCAGAGGTACGTAAGCATGGCCATAGCGCACGATGCCGGCTTTATCACCCACAGCTTCGCGCAGTGCTTCACCGAAACAGATGCCGATATCTTCAACTGTGTGGTGAGCATCAATTTCCAGATCGCCTTTAGCGTCAATTGTCAGGTCTACCAGACCATGACGTGAAATCTGTTCAACCATGTGATCCAGAAAAGGGATGCCGGTGCTTAGCTCTGCTTTTCCAGTGCCATCCAGATCCAGTGATAGCTTGATGGAGGTCTCTTTGGTACTACGTTCAATAGTAGCTGTTCGATTCATATTGTTCGGACTCATGCCAAAATCTCCTTCAGTGCATCTAGCAGTGCACTGTTCTCTTCCTTACTGCCGATCGTGATACGCAGGCACTCTTTTAGCAAGCCAGCCTGAGGGTTCATGTTCTTGATCAGAATCTTTCTCTGTTTGAGCTGTTCAAAAGTTGAATCGGCATCTTTGACTCTCAACAGCAGGAAATTTGCCTGTGATGGAAACACTTCAACACCATCGAGCGACATCAGAGATGCAGTTACCCGATTGCGTTCACGGCAGATATCTTTTGCCTGTTTCTCAAAAATATTAAAATGGTTCAGGAAAAAGTTGGCGCTAATCTGGGTCAGAGTGTTGATGTTATAAGGCAGTCGAACCTTGTTCAGCTGGGCAATCGTATCTTTATAGCCCAATAGATAGCCAAGGCGAAGCCCTGCCCACCCAACCTTGGAGTAGGTGCGAAGCACTACAACATTCGGGGCGATATGGTGGGTATTATTACGGTCTGCAAACGGCAGGTAAGCCTCATCAATTACAACCAGACCACGGAAATTGGTAGCGATCTGTTTGATGGTGGCGTCCGGCCAGAGGTTGCCTGTTGGGTTGTTAGGGCATGCCAGAAATGCGATAGATGCCTTTTCCCGTGCACATAACTGCAGGAACTTATCTGCATCGAGTGAAAAGTCTGCTTCCAGAGGAACCGTTGAAACGGGCCTCTTTAACCAACGCGAGATCAGATCATACATCACAAAGGTTGGTGATGGAGAGACGCATGCGCCCGGATCAGCAGCCATAAGTAGCATCTGAATAATCTCATCAGAGCCATTGCCGATCAGAACCTGATCAGCTTCCACGCCGTTTTTGACTGCAATCTTCTTACGCAGTTCAAACATATCCGCATCGGGATAACGGTTGATCTCGGCTTCACCCAGGGCAGCAGTCCATAATACTTTCAGTTTGTCAGGAAGCGGGAATGGATTTTCCATCGCATCGAGCTTGATCATGCCGGTGGAGTCCGGAACGTGATAAGCACCCAGAGCTTTTATGTCTTTACGTATCAACGCGTTTAACCCTTATCCGCCAGACGCAACTCAATGGTGAGCGCATGTGCCTGTAGCCCCTCACGGTGAGCAAGGTGTGCAGCGGCTGGCCCTACAGTGCGGACAGCCAGTTTGGTTGCACGGATTACGCTGCTCCTCTTCTGGAAGTCATAGACACCCAATGGTGAGGAGAAGCGGGCAGTACGATTGGTTGGTAGCACATGATTGGGTCCGGCAATAAAATCACCAAGAGCTTCAGGCACAAAGTGGCCGAGGAAGATGGCACCGGCGTGTCTGATCATTGGCAGAATCTGATCAGGATCATCCATCGCCAGTTCAAGATGCTCTGGTGCGATAATGTTGATCACTTCCGCAGCTTCTTCCAGTGACTGGACATGGATCAGTGCGCCATGTGTATAGGCAGATGCACGGGCAATCTCTGCACGGGGAAGGGTTTCAAGGTGTTTCTCAATAGCAGCATCAACCGCATCAATCAGATCAGCATCGGTAGAGACAAAAATGCTCTGGGCGGCTTCATCATGTTCGGCCTGTGAGAGGAAGTCAGCAGCCAACCATTCCGGATGTCCGCCATCAGCAACGACTGCGATTTCAGATGGGCCTGCAATCATGTCGATGCCACAGGTGCCGAACACCTGTCGTTTGGCGGCAGCAACAAATTTGTTGCCCGGCCCGACAATTTTATCCACAGCAGGGATGGTCTCTGTTCCGTAAGCAAGGGCAGCAACAGCCTGTGCACCACCGACTGCAAACCCACGCTGCACACCACTAATCCATGCTGCAGCCAGTACCAGATCATTCAGCTCACCAGCCGGTGTTGGAACCACCATGACAATCTCTTCCACGCCGGCAACATGTGCAGGCACGGCATTCATCAATACCGAAGAGGGGTAGGCAGCTTTGCCACCTGGCACGTAAAGACCAACCCGATCCAGTGGTGTGATGCGCTGGCCGAGGGTAAGGCCCGCATCATCGGTGAATTCCCAGTTTTCCTGTCGCTGGTGTTCGTGGTAGGCGCGAATCCGTTCCACAGCAAGCTCAAGTGCCTGACGATCTTTGTCAGAGACACTGTTCCATGCAGCTTCCATGCGATCGCGACTGATCTCAAGCGTTTCGGTTGTGCACGCCCATCCGTCAAATTTGGATGTGTATTCACAAAGGGCTGCGTTTCCGCGCTGTTTCACATCACGAAGGATATCAGCAACAAGATTCTGCACGTCATCACCGGTATCGGTTTCACGAGATAGCAGTGCATCCAGCTCTTTGTGGAAGTCCGGTTGGGTGGAGCTAAGTCGAAGAATACTCATCATAAATCCTCAAGCAGCACTGTTGCGAGCAACAGCTTCACGAAGTTTTTCTATAATAGGCTGAATCAGGGATTTCTTCGTTGCAAAACTCGCCGGGTTTACAATCAGCCGACTGGAGATATCAAACATGGTTGTCTCTTCAACAAGGCCGTTGGCACGTAGCGTACTACCTGTTTCAACCACATCGACAATCCGTTCTGCCATACCCACCAGTGGTGCCAGCTCCATGGAGCCGTAAAGGTGAATGATCTCAGCCTGTACACCCAGTTTAAGAAAGTGCTGTTCAGCCAGATAGTCATACTTGGTCGCGATACGGATGCGGCTTCCCTCTTTAGGAGAGCCTTTTTCAACCAACGCTTTCGGACCACAGATGCATAGTCGGCAGACTCCGATTTTCAGGTCTAGTGGCTCATAAACATGCGGGCGGTGTTCAAGCAGCAGGTCACGACCGGAGATGCCAAGGTCGGCTGCACCACGTTCAACATAGGTGCAGACATCGGCAGCACGGATAATCAGGAAGCGGACCTTGGTGCCATTAATGGTCGGGCCATCCACCATCAACTTGCGTGTTTTCCTGACGTCCTCGAGAGGAACAAGGTTCGCGTGCTCCAGCAATGGCAACGTATCATCAAGAATACGGCCCTTGGAGAGGGCAATAATTAGTTGTTTGCTATTGTCAGGCATAAAGCGGAACAGCTCCTGTCAGAGAATCTTCTCCGGCACTTTGACGTTTGATGTCAGCGCCGAGTTTGGTCAGTTTTTCTTCAATACGTTCATAGCCACGGTCAATGTGATAAACGCGGGAGATGATCGTCTCACCTTCAGCAGCAAGGCCTGCCAAAACCAGACTGGCCGACGCGCGCAGATCGGTGGCCATCACCGGAGCACCGGATAGCTTTGGAATCCCTTTTACAATGGCAATGTTGCCATCGAGTTGGATCTCAGCACCCATACGAACCAGCTCCTGCACATGCATAAAGCGATTCTCGAAGATAGTTTCACTGATCGTGCTGGTGCCATCAGCAATAGCCATCATGGCCATAAACTGAGCCTGTAGATCGGTCGGGAAACCGGGATGGGGCATGGTGTGGATATTCACAGGCTTAAGGCGATTATCCGACTTGCAGCGAATCCAGTCTTCACCGGTCTCTACAGTGGCTCCGGCATCACTTACCCGTGCAAGGAAGGCCTCAAGCGCCTCCGGCTGCGCCATGGTGACTGTTACATCACCCTGTGTAACCAGCGCAGAAGCCAGATAGGTAGCAATTTCAATACGATCAGGAATCGCTGTGATATGACCACCACTGATTGATTTAACACCGCGAACAGTAATTCTGTTGGTGCCGTCACCTTCAATATCCGCACCCAGTTGACGCAGAGATTCGGCAAGATTGACCACTTCCGGTTCACGGGCAGCGTTATCAAGCACTGTTACGCCATCGGCCAACACTGCGGCCATCATCAGGTTTTCAGTACCGGTCACGGTCACCTGATCAAAAACAATTACGGCACCCTTCAGGCCATTGGGGGCGTGAGCTTCAACATAGCCATGATCAACTTCAATCGTTGCTCCCATCGCTTCAAGACCTTTCAGGTGCATGTCGATTGGGCGCGCACCAATGGCACAGCCACCTGGCAGGCTGACTCGAGCCTGGCCAAAACGGGCTAGAAGCGGGCCAAGCACAAGGGCTGAAGCACGCATGGTTTTTACCAGTTCGTAAGGCGCTTCGGGTTTGGTTGCACTGGTGGCATCAATATGAATGCAGGCCTGATCATCAAAGGTCACTTCAGCGCCCTGATATGAGATCAGGGTCATCATGGTTGTGATATCTTTCAGATGTGGGATGCGGTGATAGATCACCGGGCCGTCAGCCAATATTGATGCTGCCAGAAGCGGAAGCGCTGCATTTTTTGCACCACTTGCTTCAACAGTTCCTGATAGGGGGGTTCCACCCCGAATGATGATGTTATCCATTGATTACCCGTCGCATAATGTGTCGCGCACGCTACCTGTTGGGAGGGGCTCGAACAACAAGGCCGTGGCATTTATTTTCAACAGCCTTCATGCTTCGGGAATGTCTGTTTATACCGAACTTTCCCAAACTGATTTTGAGGCCATCTTAAGCGACTATAATCTGGGCGCTATACATGGTTTTGAAGGCATTGCTGCCGGCATTGAAAACAGTAATTTCTTTGTTGATACCGACTCCGGCCGCTATGTGCTTACCATCTTTGAACGTATGGCTGATGATGAGTTGCCTTATTTTATGCGACTGATGAAACATCTGTCACATCATGGCCTCTCATGCCCTGATGTGATGGTGCGTCATGGTGGCGAATTGATTTTTGATGTTGTTGGCAAAAAAGGGTGCATTGTCTCTTGCCTCTCTGGAAAAACACTCGATGAATTGAGTGTAAAGCAGCTTCGTTCATCGGGCCGCGCTCTGGCGCAGTTGCACCAGGCGGGGAGTAGCTTTTCTGAAGCCCGCTCTAATCCGACTGGTCCTGATTGGTTGGATGATACAATCGACAGCATGATGACCGATGTTCAGGAGAAGTATGGCGAAGGCGCTGCACAACTGCTCTATGATGAGATGAACTTTCAGCGTGAACAGACATTTGAGCTTCCAACAGGCGTTATTCATGGTGATCTGTTTGTAGATAACATCCTGTTCGACGGAGATGACGTAAGCGGTATTATCGACTTCTATTATGCCCATGATGCTGCATACGCTATGGATATTGCGATATCGCTGAATGCGCAGGCGGTAGAGCTGGGCAAAGAGGACAATCTCCGGATGCAGGCTTTCCTTGAGGGGTATGAGTCGCTTAGGCCTCTCTCTGAAGCAGAGAAGAGAGCACTTCCAGTGCTGCTCAGGCTGGGGGCGCTGCGCTTCTGGGTATCCCGACTCTTCGATGCGCTCTATCCACGTGGTGGGGCGATGACCCAGACCAAAAATCCTGAAGAGTATCGGAAGAAACTGGTGTTTCATCGAGCGAGATAACTGTTGTTAACGGATAAGCAGCGCGAAGATATCAGGCATAAGATCGATGCTGAAATCGAATGGCTGGAAGAGGAGATCGTACATCTCTCTGAAGCAGCTAAACCGATTAGTCCTGACAATGCCATTGGCCGTTTAAGCAGGCAGGAAGCGATGCAGGACCAACAGATTCTTCTGGCTAACCTGAACGGCTCTAAGACCAGACTTTCAAGACTGCAACGTGCACTGGGCTGTATCGATGATGAAGCGTTTGGTCTCTGTGTTCAGTGTGAAGAGCTAATTCCTGTTGGCCGACTCATGTTGCTACCGGAATCAACCAGCTGTGTGAACTGCGCAGGCAACTAGCCATTCGGCCAGTGATGCGCACGCATTTCCGCCGCTGATATCAGGTGTAATGGTCAGCTCTAACGAAGTGACGTCGTGCAGATCGACGTGAAAATCCTCAATCTCGAGCGTTGAATCCGGTGAACTGAAATTGTACTGCTGGCGGGCGATATCGTGGCAGTTGCCATCTGCACACCAGCGCAACAGAAACTGCTGCGTACGCTCCTGCAGATCCTCCTGAAAGATCAGACGAATGTGGGTTAGTCGCTGTGGAGTGTCGAACAGTAACCGCAACGTTTGCTCACCGGCTTTCGCTGCGCGCCAGCCGCCACCGCCGGGCTTCAGTGCTGCCTCGAAGGGGTGAGCCACATCTTCGGAGGTAAGCTCTACCTGCGCAATCGCACGCAGATCCAGCCACTCCTGTTCCGGCTTCTTGGTTTCTGGCATCTCCTGCCCGATTATGCGTTTACGCATCCGCTTCTCCTGTGTCTGTCACTTTACTATCTGGAGTATAGGCCTGTCGATGCCATATTACATGCTCCTATGCAATTCCGGCGGTTTGTATCACACTAAGTTCAAGATGACTCACCTGCTGATAAGAGGCCGGTTTTTTTCTTTAGCTCTTATCCTACAAACTCTTTGGACTGTTTCTTGGATTTCTTGGCAGCCTTTTTCTCTTTTGGTGTCAAGGCTGCTTTTTTCTTGTTTTCCCGGCTGCTTCGTTGTTCTTTGCTCATCGTTATAGCTCCTCTGTTCGGGCGTTCTTATTCAATGGTTGCGTTCATATCCGTTGTATCAATTTCATGAGTTCTAGATGCTGCTTTGATCATGGATGAAGTATGGAATTTGTCTCTCGGGAAGGTGCTAAGTGCCGGCCATGCGGAACCTTTAGCCTCTTGTGATACCAGATGCGTTCGGAACGCTTATGATTTACCTGTCGTCTCTTCTGATATCGGGTGGGAATGGGGCAACTACGTACAGGGTACGCCTGCCTTGGTGGTATAGCCAGTGAATACAAGTTGCCCAATGTGATTAATATCACATTGGTGGTTCATTATTGTAGCATATTCATGCGATATGATTTCACATAATAATCAATACTATTCTGAAATTATTAAATTAAAGGGAGAGGAAATGAATCTAAAAAATGTACTAATAGCAATTATTGCAGCGGGCTTTTTAACTGCATGCGGAGGCAGTGCAAAAGTAACGAAATCATTTTCGGATGATGCCGTTGCAACTATGAAGAGCCATAAGATGGAGTTGCGTAACGTAACGGTTTCGGCCGATGAAGTTCCTGATCACTTCGTCAGTGCTATGAAAGGCCATTTGAAAAATGAACTTAAAAAACGCGGCCTTCTGGCTGGCAATGGTAACGCTCAGGCTGCAGCCATTGATATGGATGTAACTTACTATCGCATGCGTGGTGGTATTACTCGTATGATGTTTGGTATTCTTGCTGGCAAAGATGGCGTTGAGGCAGATATTAAGATTTTAGAACATGGAACAAATAATGTTCTGACAACACTGACGGCTTCCAGTTATAATGTTATGGCGCTTGGAGGCCCAGATGATGTTGCTCAGATGTTTGCAGAAGAGGCGGCAGAGGCGATTGAGAAAAATTTAGCTACAAGTAGTAAGAAGGTAGCCACCCTTAAGAAGTAGTCTCAGTTTAGAAGAACAAGAAATATGAAAGAGGGCGGGTTGATAAACCCGCCCTTTTTTTGTTACATCGGTTACTTAATCAGTAGTTCGTTGATCCTGCGGACGAATCCGGCTGGATCATCCGGTAGGGCGCCTTCAGCCAGCAGCGCCTGATCAAAGAGAACATAAGAGAGATCAGCGATCAGCTCTTTCTTTCTTGCTTTGCCTAGCTTGGTGACCAGCGCATGATCCGGGTTGATCTCAAGGATCGGTTTCATGTCCGGAGCATCCTGCCCCAGCTGTTTTAGAATCCGATCCATGTTGCCGCTCATGTCGAACTGATCAGCCACCAGACATGCTGGAGATTCAGTCAGACGATTGGTGACACGCACATCTTTTACCCGGTCACCCAGCGCTTCCTTGATCTTCTCAACAGCAGGTTCAGCACTTTTTGCTTTCTCCTCCTGCTCTTTGGCATCTTCTTCGGCTGTCTTTCCATCAGAGGCGATAGCGGAGAGGTCAACTTCACCCTTGGCAACCGACTGTAGTGATTTCTCATCGAACTCAAAGAGATGCGATGTGAGCCATTCGTCGATCCGGTCAGATAACAGCAGGACTTCAACACCTTTTTTCTTGAACAGTTCAAGATGAGGACTGCCCTTGGCTGCAGCAAGGTTTTCGGCAGTAATGTAGTAGATCTTATCCTGACCCTCTTTCATGCGGCCAACATAGTCGGCAAGCGATACGCTCTGCTCATCAGACTCGGTGGATGAGAAACGCAGCAGAGAAGAGATCTTCTCCTTGTTGCCCATATCTTCAATCACACCCTCTTTAATGGCGTTACCAAACTCACCCCAGAAAGATGCATAATCTTCAGGACTATCTTTGGCCATATCTTCAAGCATGGAGAGAACGCGCTTGGTAGCACCCTTCTTCATCGCTTCCATGGCGGGGCTCTTCTGCAGAATTTCACGTGATACGTTGAGCGGAAGATCGTTGGTATCCATCACACCACGCACAAAACGAAGATAACGTGGTAGAAGCTCTTCATTGGCTTCCATGATGAATACACGGCGAACGTAGAGTTTTACACCGTGTTTGGCTTCAGCCTGCCAGAGATCAAAAGGAGCCTTCTGAGGCAGGTAGAGAAGTAGTGTGTACTCATATTTACCTTCAAGCTTCTGGTGAATGTAAGAGAGAGGCTCTTCGAAATCGTGGGAGACATGCTTGTAGAAGTTGTTGTACTCCTCTTCATTGAGTTCCGATTTCGGACGTGTCCAGAGAGCAGATGCCTGATTAACGGTTTCGATCTCAGGCTCAGAGACTTCGCCCTCTTCAGTTGCAGCAGCTTCACCGAGCATACGAATAGGAAAGGGAATATGATCAGCATACTTGTGGATGATTGAGTGGAGGCGGAAGCTCTCCATAAACTCATCTGCATCATCGCGCAGGTGCAGTGTGATCTCTGTTCCACGATCGGTTTTCTCTACAGTCTCAAGTGAGTATTCGCCGTCACCGGCTGATTCCCAGCGAACACCATGTTCAGCTGTCAGGCCTGCTCTGCGAGTTGTCAGAGTTACACAGTCTGCAACAAGGAATGATGAGTAGAAGCCGACACCAAACTGGCCGATCAGGTGAGCATCTTTCTCCTGATCACCGGTAAGCTGGCCGAAGAACTCTTTGGTGCCTGAACGGGCGATAGTTCCGATGTTTTCAATGACTTCATCACGACTCATGCCGATACCGTTATCCCGGATGGTGATGGTGCGGGCATCTTTATCTGTCTCAATATAGACGTGAAGATCGGAGTTGCCTTCAAACAGGGCATCATCGGTGGTGGCTTCAAAACGGAGTTTGTCGGCTGCATCGGATGCGTTGGAGATCAGTTCGCGAAGAAAAATCTCTTTGTTGGAGTAGAGTGAGTGGATCATAAGATCCAGTAGCTGTTTTACTTCGGTCTGGAAACTTAGCGTCTCCTTGGTTGTTTCACTCATTGGTTCCTCTCTGTATTAATGTGTTAACTGATTATATGGGGGTGCTCTGCACAATATTCAAGGGTTGTGCCTTAAATAAGTTCATGCAGCGTTATTCATCACTCATTTAGTGTTACTAAACTTCGCTCTTCATGCCTTGCATGATCATATTTATGACAGCAACGATAGTTCAATTCGGTTTCAGATAGTTTTGGGGGAGAAGAAGTCGATGGTTTTCCCGCAACCCGGCGTCAGCTGTTTCCAGGATTGAATATCAACTTCGATGATCATGATTCCACAGGTTGGCAGATTTAGGGTCGTCTGGCTGCCAAGGTTGTTGGTCAGTGTGGTCATGCCGGGATTATGACTAACCAGAGCCACGTGGTGAATCTCATCACTGACTGAATGCAGTGCGTTGAGAAGCTCTGTGGCAGAGGCCAGGTAGATATCCGGTTCTGTCTCTATCTGATCAACAGGATAGTGGACTGCATCAGCAATGATGGTTGCTGTGGTGATAGCTCGTTTGGCCTGGCTGGAAAGAATGAGATTAAAGTGTGTATTAAGCTCGTGAAGTTTCTCAGCCAGTTTTTTTCCCATCAAGGGGGCATCTCTATCTCCGCGGCTATTCAGTGGCCTGTCAAAATCGGATAGTTCCGGATGGCCCCAGTCTGATTTGGCGTGTCGAATAAGCGTAATGTAGCGATTCATGATGTTATCGTAGCAGTGAAGATCGAAGTTTGCAGCCACTGACCAAGTTTCTCTTTGCGACTCATGGCGGCATGAGCAGGGCTGGTGGATGGAAGCGCGTGGCACTCAATTGAGCGAAATGGCTTCAAAAGATCAGGGACTACGCGCTTTTGATAGATCTCAGCTGCTTTTCGGCCATTAAAGAAAACTGCTTTGATATTGGGGTGGTTGATAAAGAAGCTGTTGAAATCATTTGGGATAATGGTGCTGGCTTTGATGTTGCTGTCCAGACTGCCGCGACGTTCACACTGGTGAGCGACATCCCAGAGTGCGATATGATTCTGTTTAAGTCTTTGCAGTCGATCAGGATAAGAGATATCTCGGCCTGCGTTGAATATTTCGCCCATGAAATCCCAAAATAGATTGCGAGGATGGGCATAATATTGCTGCTGCCTGAGTGATTCGATGCCGGGCATCGACCCCAGAACCAGGACTCGAGCATCCTGCTCTGCAACAGCGTGAAATCCTGTCAGGTTTTGATCATCTGAAACAGTCATATGCCAATGATATCAGAGATATGAAATATAGCATGAATATGCGATATCCATACTTTTAGTATGCTTATAGGGTTGCCCCAATTTCAGTGCCATAGGGGAGGGGAGCTATCTCTATCAGGTATAATAAAAGAAGATCGGGTTTATCATTTAGAAAACCGAGAAAAAAATCGTCGGAATCAAGTGAGTTTTGGCAGGGGAGCAGCGTTTCAAAGAGAGAGAGCCTGTTTTGGAAGCTGGCTCTTTTTGTAGTGATTCTATTTCTTTCATTTACTGTCATGACAATTCAGGGTTGGCTCACCTCTATTCACTAAACCTGAGCATCACCTGTTTCGATTAATCTTTCTACTTTAATCTCCGATAATTAAATTCAATTCGGTAGCACTTCGCATGCTCATACGCTTTGTATGGCTGGATACGGTGCTCACTAGATTAATAGTTGCAAGGCTATGAAATGGAGGGGATGCTCCGTCTACTATGATTAAAAAACCGACCCAGTTCGATGCTATTCTTCGGACTCTTAAATCAGTGCTTGGCAACGACCATCATCAGGAACAGGTCGAATTGGCTAAACATATCTGCAGGGAGGGTTCTTCAGAACCGCTTGCAGATATTCTTCGTAAGCTGTTTCGTGAAGGTTATGGCGTGGCACAGGTGTTAGCAGCTCTGCTTAAGTGCGAAAGCATTCGAATGCAGACGCTGTTTTCAGGCCATGATGCGATGCCGATTCATACTCAATTCAAGGATCTGAAACAGATTGTCCACGGATTTAACGATATTCAGGATGCTGTAATTGAGGTGGGCGAAAGCTATCTGGCAGAGAGTGATGCCAGAAATCTACAGGGTAACAATGCAGCCGGTGCCGAAAGGCCGGGCGAGCGAATGTCTGGTGAAGATGAGATTTCTGAAGTTGAACTGAAGGTTATTCGTGAACGTGTTCTTCTGGACAGTATGGGGGAGTGGAAGAAGAAGAGAAAGGCGCACCTCTACAATACTTTTCGTGGCATTCTCGTAAATGCTACGGCAGATATTTTGGCTATTGGAGAGAAGAGTCTTTCCATCGTGCTGGACAAAGAGGTAGGCAGGGTTTTTGCAAGCCATCCTCAAAAAGATACTGCCTATTTGGAATGCGGTGATGGTGATGATCAGATTCAGGTCTCGATTGGTGATGTAAGTCAGGGAGAAGTGGTACTTAATCTGGAGGATGTATCTCACTCCTATATTGGGCGCAGGGATCACCTTGAGGTTCGTCTCTCTGAGGATGTGCCTGCCGAATTCTGGAGAAAGTATCGTAAGGTGGGTGTTGGCACGCTTGTGGATGCTTCAGTGAGAGGGCTTGGTTTTGTCCTGAAAGAGAGTGATCAGGTGCCGTGCAGTACGGGTGATGAACTGGAGTGCCGTTTTAGTCTGGCAAATAAAGAAGTCAAGGCTGTCGGCTGGGTTCGCTGGGTGTTAACTCATGAAGGAACAGTTCGTGTTGGTATGGAGTTGAAAAAAGACAAAGTGGTGCAGGAAGCACTGCAACGCGAGATTTTTCGGGTTCAACGGCAGATTATTGTTGCCATGAATGAGCTGGAACCGCCTGAGGCGTTCCAGCCGTTTCTATAGCAGTAAGCTACTAAACTGCGGCCAGTCGGCCGTGGCTGGTGTGTGAGATGCTGTTTTGTTCGTTCAGGTAGACCAGTGCAGGCTGGAAAAGTTCAGCCTCTTTTGCTTCAAGTTCTGCATAGGTACAGATGATCAGCAGATCATCTGGGTTGGCCTTGTGTGCGGCAGCACCATTGACTCCGATAGTGCCTGAGCCACGCGGCGCGGTGATGGCATAGGTGGTAAAACGTTCACCGTTGGTGACGTTGTAGATGTGCAGCTGTTCAAACGGAAGAATGTTGGCTGCATCAAGCAGATCCTGATCAATGGCACAGGAGCCTTCATACTCCAGTTCCGCATGGGTCACTGTCGCACGGTGCAGTTTGGATTTAAGCATGGTCAGCTTCATAGCATGGTCTCCATAGCGCATTCAGAACTGCTGGTAGTCGCACGTTCGAGCGCAATATTATCAATCAATCGGGTATTGCCAATTTTTGCTGCAATAAAGAGCCGGAACTGACCCAGGTTCAGGTTATCTACCGGTTGTAGCGTGGCTGCATCACGAATTTCCAGATACTCCGGTTCTATATCTGCTTCATTGAGCTTGCTTCGACCAATGGAGAGAAGTGGCTCGCTATGATACTCACCAGTCTCAAAGGCATCCTGAATAGTTGAGAGCGCAGCATAGATTGAGGTCGCAAGACTACGTTGCTCTCTACTCAGATAACGATTTCTGCTGCTCATAGCCAGGCCATCTGTCTCCCTCAGTATTGGCGCACCAACAACTTCTATATCCATCTGCAGGTCACTGGCCATTCGGGTGATAATGGCGAGCTGTTGAAAATCTTTCTCACCGAAAATAGCAATGTGAGGCTGAACAATATTGAAGAGGATATTGACCACGGTCACCACGCCATCGAAGTGGCCGGGACGTGATGCGCCACAAAGCATGTTGTCCAATTCATCGACTTTCAAAGATACCTTGATGCCATTAGCTGGATAGAGGTCTGCCGGGTGAAAAACAATGTCCACACCCTCTTTTCTGCACAGTTCACGATCCTGTTCAAAGGTGCGGGGATAGGCATCAAAATCTTCGTTAGGCCCGAATTGTGTTGGGTTCACGTAGATGCTTACCACCACAATGTCAGCCATCTTCTTGGCCTTTCGAATTAGGCTTAGATGCCCCTCATGTAGGCAACCCATGGTTGGTACGAGAGCGATGCGCTCATGCTCACGGGCAGGGGCGAGCATGCGTTGCAGTTCAGTTGTGGTGGTTGCAATATTCATGGCTTGGGAAACTTTCCACTACGCACATCACTGCCCCACGAACTGATCGCAGAGCTGATCTGTTTGCGCAGGTCTGCGTAGGCAGGTGCAAAGGGAGGGTTCTTTTCAGAAAGTCCCAGCAGATCATGCCAGACCAGAACCTGACTATCACATCCAGCACCAGCACCGATTCCAACTGTTGGGATGGAGATGCCATTGGTGATCTCTATAGCAAGTTCAGCGGGTACACATTCAAGTACCAGTGCAACAGCGCCGGCTTCGGTAACCGCTTTGGCATCGTTGAGGATAGATTGATACTCCTCAGGGTTGTTACCACGAGGTCTGTAGCTGCCAAACTTTTTCACCGATTGCGGGGTGAGACCGATGTGAGCCACCACAGCAATACCGCGATCAGAGAGAAAACGGATGGTTTCAGCCATTGGGATTCCACCCTCAAATTTCACCGCATCACAATTGGTCTCCTGCAGTACTCGCACTGAAGTCTCAAAGGCCTGTTCCGGAGATTGCTGATAGGAGCCGAAAGGGAGATCGCAGACAACCCAGGCTTTATCACGGCCACGAACGACAGCAGCAGTGTGGTGGATCATATGATCAAGGGTAACGGAGATGGTGGAGTCAAAGCCTAGCGATACCATGCCAAGAGAGTCGCCGACAAGAAGCACGTCGACACCGGCTGCCTCAGCAAGCGTAGCTGAAGTGGTGTCATAGGCGGTCAGCCAAACTGATTTTTCGTTGGCAGCCTTCGCTTTTGCAAGCGTGGCTGCAGTGATTCTTTTTGTCATCGTTTCCTTTCCGCTTCAGTCTGCTTTACGCAGTACCGTCTTTCAGGATTTGGGAATCCTAGTAGGGGAGTAGGATTTACTCAAGATAATGCAGCTTAATCAGGGTGATTATTATTCTATTCTATACCAGTTGTGGCTTCTATTAAGAGTATAATTATAAATGTTTAGCAAAGAAATATGCTATAACTATAAACACAGAGTAAAAAATGAAAGTAAGCGAAGAGACAATCCGGGCAATCATTGATGCCTCACCCGACACCATGATGTTGCTCGATAAGCATGGGTTTCTGGATTGCAATCCAGCCACGCTGAAGATGTTTGGCTGCTCTACAGTTGATGAGTTTATCGGACGTCATCCCAGTGAGTACTCCCCACCCACTCAGGCAGATGGCAGAAGCTCACTGGAAGCTAGCAATGAAAAAATATCGGTTGCCTATGAAGCCGGCTCAAATCTCTTTGAGTGGGATCACCAGAGAATCAATGGAGAGGTGTTTCCTGCTGAAGTTCAACTCAACCTTTTGAAACTGGAAGAGGGTGACATTCTTCAGGCTACGGTGCGTGACACCACTGAGCAAAAACGCGCGGAAGAGAAATTGAAAAAGGATCGGCAACTGTTTAGTACTCTTTTCGAGAGTGCAGCTGACTATGCCCTGATACTGGAAATTCAGGATTCAGGACCGCCGATTATTGTGGACGCCAACAATGCGGCATTCATTAAACATGGCTATAGCCGTGAAGAGATGATCGGTAAGCCCATCACACTGCTTGATACCAAGTCATCGGCTAAACAGGTCAAAAAGAGACTTGGTAACATTGAAAAGGGGGGCATTGTTCATTTTGAGGTTGAACATGTCTGCAAGGATGGTTCAACATTTGTTGCCGAATCAGCATCAAATCTAATGATTGTTGGTGAAAAACATCTGTTTTTCTCGATTGAGCGGGATATTACTGAACGCAAGCAAGCAGAAGAGTCTCTGAAAAATGCAGAGGCGCACTCCAGAGGTATTATTGAGAGTGCCAAAGATGCATTTATTAGCATGGATGCCGGTGGAATCATTACCGAGTGGAATCCTGAAGCGGAACGGATGTTTGGCTTCATTAAAGATGAAGCCATGGGCAGCAAAATGTCTGATACCATTGTTCCGGAAGAGTACAGGAAAATGCATGAAGCAGGTCTTAAACAGTATCTCAAAACAGGTGATTCAAAGGTGCTTAATAAAACCATAGAGATACATGCACTTCGTAAAAGTGGTGATCAATTTCCAGTAGAGTTATCCATTGTCCCTTTGGTTGATAACCGTGGCGAGATCTCTTTCAATGCTTTTATCCGGGATTTGACAGAGCGAATTAAAGCTCAGGAAGCTCTTCGGAGAAGCGAAGCCGGGCTGAAAAACAGCCTCATAGGTACGATTGGTGCAGTCTGTAAAGCGGTTGAGGTCAGAGACCCATACACAGCTGGGCATCAAGTACGTGTATCAAGGCTTGCAAGAACCATCGCCCAGGAGCTGGGACTTGATAGTGACCAGATTGAAGGCGTAAGGATGGGTGCAACGATTCATGATATTGGAAAAATCCAGGCACCTTCAGAAATACTGAGTAAACCATCCAAATTAAATGAATTGGAATACTCCCTGATCAAAGACCACGCAAAAGTGGGTTATGAGATTCTAAAAGATATTGAATTTCCATGGCCTATTGCGGATATCGCATATCAACATCATGAACGCATGGATGGCACTGGCTATCCGCAAGGGTTAAAGGGTGATGAGATATGTATCGAGGCCAGAATTGTTGCAGTAGCAGATGTTGTGGAGTCGATGGCCAGTCACCGGCCTTACCGTGCCGCCTTAGGCATAGAAGCCGCTTTGAATGAGATTATGACTAATCGCGGAAAACTGTATGATGCTGATGTCGTTGATGCCTGTTTGAAGGTGTTTAAAGAGAAGAAATTCGATTTTGATGAAGTTCGACTAAAAGGCATCTGAACGGTTGCAGATTAGATGATTTAGAAGCGTGACTTAGCCTGTGTAATCTGCCCAGAATTCTGTACCTGATCTCATATTTTTAATTCGATCAATCAGAGCATCTAGGTCTTCTTCGCTCTCTGCAAAGTTGAGGCGATCAGTCTGCACTATCAGTAGCGGTGTCTCCTGATAGTGAAAGAAGAAGTTGTCATAACCTGCCATCACCTGTTTTAGATAGTCAGCGGTAAGACCACGCTCTGTGGGCCGATCCCGGCTTCGGATACGATTCATGATCACGTCATGATCTGATTGAAGGTAGATCACCAGATCAGGTTTGGGAATATCGACAGAGACGAGCTTGGCAACCTGCTCATAAAGGATGAACTCCTCATCGGTCAGGTTAATGCTGGCAAAGAGGCGATCTTTGGCGAAGAGATAGTCACTCACCACCCCTTGCGAGAAAAGTTCCAGCTGATGAATGGTCTGCCACTGTTTCAGGCGGGAGAAGAGGAATGATATCTGGACGGCGAGGGCGTGTCGGGAGGGGTTCTGGTAGAAGAGTTCAACAAAGGGGTTGTTATCAACGCTCTCCATCAGCGTGCCTGAACCGAGCTTGTCGGCCAGCTTCTGAGCAACGGTAGTCTTGCCAACGCCGATAGCGCCTTCTACGGCAATATGACACTGCTCTAACGGTTGCCCGACACTCATGCTGGCTGTTCCAAAACTACCATGATTCTCCCTCAGATAACGGTGGCTCTCCCTTCGCAATTAGCTTGTTCATGAGTTGCTCTGCCGTGACCTTCAATAGCGGATGTTGCCAGTTTGAATCGATGTCGCATAGGGGGCGCAGCACAAACATCCGTTCACTGATCATGATATGAGGAATGGTCAACGCTTCACTGTCCATCTGAACATCTTCATAGGTAAGGATATCAAGATCGAGTGTTCTGGCACCCCAGCGCTCTTTTCTCACCCGTCCGTGACTGTTTTCAATGTGCTGTAGAAGCGCCAACAGGGCATGAGGCTTGATGCTGGTCTCAATCGCAATCACAGCATTGAGATAGTCGGGTTGCCCGGTCGGACCAACAGGCGGCGTAAGGTAGAGGTTCGAGCTTTTAAGCACGGCAACTTCTTCTGTCGAATTCAATGCATCGCGTGCCTGAATGAATGCCCGCTTCACATCGCCAATGTTGCCGCCAAATGCAATATAGGCATGGTTTAAGCCCACGCGATGGACCCTCCTCGTCTCGGATCACCTGCACCATCAAGGTGCCCTTTTTCATCCATGCAGATGGCATGTACGCCACCAAAGTAGACACTCTGACGCTCCCAGTCGCGGATATCCCAGCCCAGTTCCAGAAGTTGATGGCGTGACTCTTCACTCAAACCTTCCGGCTCCACATCAAGACGATTACCTTCATTATGCAGACGGGGTGCAAACACGGCATGCTGAATAGACTCCTCAAGCAATGTGTAGCGGGAGAGCACCTGAAGAATAGCACCACGCAGACGATTGGAGCCGCCACTTCCCAGCGTTACCTCAGGTCTGCCGTTTTTGATCAGCATGGTAGGCGCCATCATTGAGGATAGTGTCGCGCCTGCTGGCAGCTGATGGAAGCCTAGAGGGTTGATATCCTCTTCACCCAGCATGTTGTTGAGATGGATGCCTGTTCCCGGCACAACAATACCGGAACCTTCACCGTTACTGCTGGTGATAGAGACCGCGGTGCCATCTTTATCGACTACGCTGACGTGGGTGGTGCTACCATGACGATTCTTCGGTTCGCTGGTTGGCGCGTCCAGATCTCCAGCTAAACGATTGCGTACATGCTCCAGACTATGCTGGATGCGACTCTCTGCGAGAAACGCTTCAGCCATATCCTTCTCATAGACCCGATGGTCAAAGTCATATCCACGGGAGCGGCTGGCTTCACGCAGCGTTTCAGCCAGTAGAACAGAACCGGGGCGCTCGGGGTGAATGCTCATCAGCGCATCAAGAAGCTTGGCAGCAAAAGAGATCAGACATCCACCGGAGGAGGGTGGAGGATTGCTGAGCAGTGTACCTCCAAAGAGTTTGCAAGAGAGTGGCCTACGGAGCGTGACCTGTTCACGTCTCATATCATCCATTGAGAGCAGCCCACCTTCGGCGACAGATGAGACAATGGCGCGAGCAAGATCACCCTCATGCATATCCCGAATACCCTCGATGGAGAGCATCTCCAGCGTGTTGGCAAGATCAGCGTTGCGGAAGAGCTCACCCTCTTTGACCAGGCTGTCGCCATTTGTGTGTAGTATTCGGCATGCCGATTCAGCAGTCAGGATCGGTTCAAGAAGGTGAATGAATGAGGCCTGTAGCTCATTGAGCCGCACGCCACTTCTGGCTGCTTCAATGGCGGGTTGCAGTACCACCTTAATAGGGAGGTGTCCCTGCGCCTTATGAGCTTCAAACAGCATGGCCAGAAGGGGTGGGGTGCCAACTGATGCCTGGCCGATATGAAAGGTTTGAACAGTATCCCCGAAATTGATGGGGATCGCCCTGAAATCAGGTGTGAAGAGGCTTTCAATTCGTTTGGCGGGCATGCGTGAGAAGCCATCAAAGAGCATATTTTTACCCATGCTGTTATGGATCAGCATAAAGCCACCACCACCGGCATCGGTGAGTACGGGTTCAGCAACAAAGGATGCACAGACAGCAGCCACCGCTGCGTCAATGGCGTTACCACCATCTTTAAGTATGTGTGCTCCGGCTTCGGCTGTAACTGGATGCCCTGCGGCCACAACTCCCTGTCTGCCGAATGTGGAGCTCATGGGTTAGTGCTTGACGACAAAACCTTTCAGTTTTGTTGTGGATGCTATTTTATCCCGGTATCGGGCTGCTTCTTTGTTGGTTTTGTATGGTCCGACCCAGACAGCAATCATTCCGTTAGGACGGGATGCGATATGGGTTTTCCATGTTGGAGCCAGCTTTTTAGAAAGCTTTTTAGCCCGTTTTGAATCTTTGAATGCACCAAGTTGAACATAGTAACCGGTGGCAAGTGATGTTGCCGGGACGGTTTTAGCAGTAGCCGCTTTAACTGATTTTTTGGGTTGCGGAGAGGATTTCGCCTTCTCTACCGGTTTGGCAATCTGTTTGGGCTGTGCAGCAGGTTTGACTGGAGCAGGAGGTGTTTTAGGTAGTGACCGTTTTAGAACTGTTGCAGGTGCTTTGGCTGGCACATGCACTGTTTCTGAATCAGGTTTGAGTTGTGGCCATAGAAAAGCGCCAATGATCACTACGACACATAGGGAAGCAGTGATCCAGGCTGTTCTTGTTTCAGCAGGTGTTGTAATCCATGCGCGAAGTTTTTTTGCCATATGGGGTGAAGGCTGGGGCTGACTATCAGTCCAGCTTAAGGATGCTGTTTAGTTTTTCTGTGAAATCCTGATAGCGGAACGGCTTTTGTAGAATATTTAGATTTTTATCAGGGAAACGCTCGGTCAGGTCATCCGGATAGCCAGTTACGAAGAGGACACGTTCTAACAGGTCTGGATTCACGTGAATCAGACTGCTGTAAATTTCATCACCAGTCAGTTTTGGAAGGCGAACATCAAGAAGGATAACACTGTATTGGTTACCCTGTGTGGTGAGTTCGAACAGGCCCTGAACAGGATCGCTCAGAGTTTTAATGCTACTCTGAAGACCTTTCTCTCCCAGATAGCGATTAATAAAGGCGGCCAGAATACTTTGAACCGTATCTTCATCATCAATCGCAAGAACTTTAATTACATCAGTCATTATTTCCATCTTCCTCATGCCCGATTTTAGCTTCCATCAGCTCAATATTGTATAGCACATTATGACATGAGTCAGCAAGTTGATGGTTGTTGGCTGCGACAGCAGCGCCTCTTTTATTCGTAAGCTCAACAGCCCGTTTTTTCAGCGTGGGCATAAATGAGCTGTTGGTGAGAAAAGAGGGACACATAAGACAGCCATCGAGCAGATAACAGGGAGCCCCTTTATTGCAGAATCCATATGGGTTCACTTGCAGATTCATGCTATCCAGAATCGAATCTGCTGATAGTTCGGAGTGTAAGATTCCATCTGAGAGCTCTTCACCGTGGCAGTTGATCATGGGGCCGGAAAACTGACTTGTTCGAACCTCTTCATCGACCAGATGCCAGTTACCGTCATCTTTCTGATGGATACCGGGCCACTGCCAGAGAAAGAGCTCTGCCATGTGGCGGGTTTCACTGTCAGGCGATGTTCTGTTCAGCCACTTTGCAACCAGCCTGGCTGCATGTCCGGCCGGAGTCTGTTCACTGGATGTGAACTCCATCGTTTGTCCTGCATACAGTTTCAGAACAGGAATACCATGCTTGGATCGCGGCGAGTCACAGGTAAGTGACAGGGTGACTCTCTTATGAGCACCACCCCTAAAAGGAAGGTCGCAGGGGAATTCACCAAGGAGAATTTCCAGGTGAGAGATGTTGCTCGACATTTTGAAAAGCGCGCTTTCGCCCATGATGACTCCGTAGTATGCCAAAACAGTCAACAGAATTGCTCCTGAAGAAGGTATAAAGACTGGTTCCTGTTTAGATGATTATAGCAAAGAAAACAGACTATGTTGGTAATACGTAAAAAATGTGAGGTCGGTCACTAAAAATAAGGGAAAGGCTCAACGAATCAGTGATTGAGCTGCTGTTTTTTAACCATCATCGAATTGGGATTGATGCGGGCCTGATTAAAGCGAACACCCCAGTGCAGGTGCGGGCCTGTTGCTCTACCAGTTTTCCCCACCTCTCCAATCTGGCTACCTGTCGAAACCCAATCGCCCTTTATAACCGATGCGGTCTTAAGATGGGAGAAAACCGACACAACGCCATAACCGTGACCAATCGCAACGGTGTTTCCATTCAGATACATCTCTGAAACAATCAGCACTCTGCCTGCAAATGGCGTGGTGACAGGGGTACCCTCCGGAGCAGCGATGTCGATACCGGAGTGGGGTGAGCGTGGCTCTCCATTCACATAACGCTGAGCGCCAAACGGGGTTGATGTAATGCCTTTAGCAGGCATCTCGGATATTTGTAGACTCGGCTGGGCATCAACATTGGCGACGTAACTATCTTTGAGCATCTTCTGATCGGCTCTGATCCGTTTCAGCTCCTCCTTTCCAAACACCGCCATCTTCTTATCAACCGTGATATGGGATATTCTGAATTCACCTTTCGTGACGCTGATTTCATCAGAGTATTGTGTTGTTTTGGAATCTGGAGATGAGATTGACCACGTGATTGGATGCTTGCCCGGTTTGATTTTCAGGTCTACGCCAATCCAGGCCCTGACGATGCCGTTTTCTGCTCGAGTGACAGGCCAGGTTTTGTTAAAGCTTTTAAGTGTAACGCTGCCTTCGGGAAATTCTCGCTCAATACTGAGCAGATCCCCCTGAACAGCCTGGTAGGTTTCGGCATGAGCAGAAGCTGCTATCAGCAGCAGAGCAGTAGAGAAAAAAAGCCGTATGATCATTGGGAGTCCCTGGAAATCTTTTTGGTTTCAGATGTGACAGTTCCGTCGTGAAAGTGAATATCAATCATGTCGCCCGGAGCCAGTTGATCTACTGAAGTGAGTAGTTGACCCTCTGCATCCATGCTCATGGTGTAGCCGCGTTTGAGCACCTGCACAGGCCCCAGATCATGCAGTTGTTTGGTCAGGGTTGAAACCGACTGCCTGTTGGCTTCAATCTGCTTCTCTCTTAACCACGCCAGTCGCTGACGAAGTTGTTCAAGTTGTTGCCGTTGACTGTTTCTACCATGCAGTTGAAAGGTGGTGAGGTGTTGCTGACAGCGTTGGAGCGTCTGCTCCCTGAGTCGTAGCTGTCTGCGTGGTTCCTGTTGCGTGAGCCTTTGATTGGTTTCATTCAGCTGGCGATGGCGTGATGCGATCTGCTGACGGAAACTTGCAGTTAGTTGAATGATATTACGCTCACAATGCTGATGACGGCTATCCTGATCACCTTGCCAGAGCTGCTGAAGCTGGGAAACTTTTGGGAGCTGATTTCGAAGCGAATCACGATCGGGAGAGGCGAGCTCAGCCGCATTGGATGGGGTGGCTGCACGAATGTCTGCAGCAAAATCTGCCAGCGTGGTATCTATCTCATGCCCAATGCCGGTAATGATTGGAATCTTAGAATCTACAATAGCTTTAACAACGATCTCATCATTGAAGCACCAGAGATCTTCCATACTACCACCACCACGAACAAGTAGTATAAGGTCGGGTGGGGAATCCACTCGGTTCAGGTTTTCAATCGCTCTCTTTATCGAGGCAGGCGCAGTGTCTCCCTGCACAACAGTCGGAGCCAGTGTGAGCTGAAGCCAGCCAGGACGGGTTGCCAGCACCTTTTTCACATCCTCAAAGGCCGCGGCGGTTTCTGATGTAATGATGCCAATATGGTTTGGCAGTTTAGGCAGTGCTTTTTTGTTGTCGGAGGCAAACCAGCCGCGTTCGGCAAAGAGGGCTTTTCTGCGTTCGAATTCAGCAGCGAGTTGACCGGCCCCTGCCGCCTCCACCTTACGAACCACCAGTTGATAAGTGCCGCGTGGTTCATAGACACTGATGTGTCCTGTAAAAACAAACTGCTCGCCATCTTTAGGTAGAAGCTTGAGACGCAGAGCAGTAGAGCGCCAGATTACGGCTGATATTGAGGCGTGGGCATCTTTGATGGTGAAGTAGATATGGCCGGATGCATGTTTGGTCATTCTGGAGACTTCACCGGCGACTTCAACGGATGAGTAACGCTGCTCCAGTATCTGCTTGATGCCGGCAGTTAGTTCGGTGACTGATAGAACTCCATTTTCCATGTCAAAATCAGACCAGTAGTTTCACTTCAGGTCAATGGCTGTGTACAAAAAAGAAAAGGGCGGGAAAACCCGCCCTTTAATATGTTTATCAATCGTCTCTTTAGATCAGGAGAAGAATCCCTTGAATGTGAAGAAGAAGAAGATCGAAAGTATGGCACCTGCAGGCAGGGTCACAATCCACGACAGGAAGATCGTCTGGATTACACCAACGTTTAGTGCACCAATACCACGGGCCAGACCAACACCGAGTACCGCACCTACCAGTGTATGTGTGGTAGAGATCGGCAGACCTGTTCCCGATGCAATCACAACTGTGGTTGCAGCAGCAAGTGTGGCGGCAAAGCCACGACTTGGCGTTAGCTCTGTAATACCGGAACCAACGGTTGCAATCACTTTATGGCCATAGGTCACCAGACCAAAGATGATACCGCCACCACCGAGAACCAGAATCCAGACAGGTGTAGCCGACTTGGAGAGAATGTCACCACCGCTCTGTACGATTCCGACGACTGCGGCAACCGGGCCAATGGCATTGGCCACATCGTTAGACCCATGGGCAAAGGCCATAGCGATTGCTGTGAAGATCATCAATACGCCGAAGATCTTCTCCATGTTGGCAAAGTGGAACTTTCTGTCCGCTTTGGGAGGGAACTTGAGCCTTTTAATCATGATGGTGCCGATAAATGCCACAATCAATCCGATAACTACGGCATAAATTATGTTCTGCTCAAACGGCATTTTTATACCGACATGCTTCAGACCCTTAAGCAGCGTTACCATGGCGATGATAAAACCAACCATGAAGATGTAATAAGGCACATACTTCTTGGCTTTACCAAGTGGATCATCAGTATTGATAATCAGCTTCTGAATACTTCTAAACAGTGCAAAGGCGATGGCACCGGCCATGAGTGGCGAGGTTACCCAACTCATTGCGATGGTACCTACCTTGCCCCACTGAACCGCTTCCATACCGATGCCGACTGCACCGAAACCGACGATAGCGCCGACAATGGAGTGGGTGGTAGATACGGGCCAACCCATACGGGTAGCGACCAGCAGCCAGATGCCGGCAGCGAGTAGCGATGCGAGCATGCCGTAAACCAGAAGTTCCGGCGCCTCTCCGAGTGATGAAACATCGATGATACCCTTACGAATTGTTTTGGTTACTTCACCACCAGCAAGTACCGCACCGGCACATTCGAATATGGCAGCGATAATCACTGCCTGTTTAAAGGTCAGCGCACCTGAGCCGACCGATGTTCCCATGGCATTGGCAACGTCATTCGCGCCGATACCCCAGGCCATAAAGAGGCCAAAAACAAGGGCCATGCCAATTAATAGAGTTGAATTTGCAACAAGAATGTCCACGATTTTCTCCTAACCTCCTATCTTATCGTGCCAGTAGCAGTTCGAGACGAGCGCCTACGCGCTGTGCGATATCTGCTACCTGGCCGGTCCAGTGCACAACCCGATAGAGGAAAAGTGCATCAATTGGATCCAAACTTTTTTCAATAATAAAAAGTGCGTTGTTGATCTGGTGACCAAGCTTGTCAGTCTCATATTCGATCTTGTCCAGCTCGTTGATCATCTCTTCCACACTACTGACTTCACGTCCACGGAAGCCGACTTCAACCAGTTCATCAAGCTCATTAACAATACGCTTGGCCTGACGTGAAGTTGCGATGCAGCGCTCTACATAAAGCACCATCAGCTCAGCAATCTCATCAGGGAACTGCATTTTCCGGCCCAGAATTACACCGGCTACATCTTTAGCTTTATTGGCGATTTGATCCTGGATGGTGACGATATCCAGAATGCGCTCACGTGGCATCGGCATGAAGAGGGAGTTTGGCAGGTGAATACGAAGCTCGTGCTTCAGATCATCGGCTTCTGTTTCCGCTCTGTGGATCTCTTTCTGCAGAGCAGCAACCTGATCGAAATCTTTTTCGTTCACAGCTTTAAACAGTGGCTCAAGAAGTTTCACGCCTTCGTGAACCTTCTTGATATGCTCCTGCAGTGGTTTTACCGGTGATCCGGCAAACATGTTTGCAATAGGACTTCTTCTAACCATATTCGCTCCCAATTATTTGGTGTTATCGGTCTGATTTATTAGAGCGATGCACCATACATATATATTGTGACATTCATGTGACATTCAACGAATTAATATGACCAGAATATCTACTTTGTCTCCAAATCATCTTTTTATTTGATAGAGGTGCAAAAAAAACGCCCGGAAATCCGCGCGTTTTTATTAAATCTCTCTCTTATGCTTCAATTCTGTTGACTCAGAAGTGGCCCTATTTTCTAAGTTGGGAAAGCAGCCCAATACCCTTTTTGCGCTGTGAATGGACGATGATCAGCTCCTGTTCCATTAGTTCGCGCTCATCCTCATTACGCTCGACAGTAATCGTTTCTCTGAGAAGCTTTTCTTTCTGTTTGAGCTTCTTGAGCACCTTGGCGAGCCCCTCATCGTCTTGCTGAAGCTGTTCGGCATCTGCATCGAGATACGATTTAATTTTTTTCATTAAATGCTTAAGCTTCATCCTGAACTCCCCGTGCAGATCGTGCTCCAGCCTTTCAGGCTGGGCCATCAAATGTTGGCAGACTTAGGATATTAACACTGAATTATGACATTAATGTGACCTGACTGGCGTTGGGTCGCCAGTCCATTCATTCACAATAACGGCTATCAGTAATCTACTTGCTCGATGACAATACAGAGTCGATCTCCTCGCTGTTCAGTGAAATCATATGTTCTGCTTCCGTATCAGCACTCACTTCTGATTTCAGACAGTTATGATTTACCTGAATCAGGTTATCGATGATGTTGTAGGCGTACTGACTGTCGTTCATCAATGAGATCGTCATATCAGAAGAGATATGGCCCTCTCGAATCAACACATTCATACGCTCATGTAACAGGCCGACGTTTTTCTCCAGTGTTAGCTTTAGTGCGTCCAGTGAAAGAATGGATGTGGCTGATACCTCTTCGCTGCGGATATTCTCCAGTCTGCGTATCACCTTAGCGATACGCTGGCGCAGGTGATTATATTCGGAGATGATGTGTGGATTATCCGAGTCAATATACTGCAGCATATTCTTTTGCAGGTGTTTTACATTCTTCAATGCAATCAGAATTGACTGATTGGCTATGCGAATTCGACTGACCTGTTTGGCGATTACAGAATCGTTCGGCAGCCTGTTGGAATAGTCAATGGTCGCACTGCAGAGGCTCTTGATCTCATGCTCGTAAACATCATCAATATCATAATCAATAGCTTTGTCATGCGCTTTGATTACCCGCTTGAGTTTGGTGTCGGAAAGAATATCCGCCTTGTCCAGAGAGAGTCCCTTGGCAATGACACTGATGCCTTTGTCATAGATACGGGAAGTCTCTTTGCGCATTGCCTCAAGCGCAGTGTCGCCGAATTCAAGTGATGCTTCGTTGAGGTACTTTGGCTCCGCAAGCACATCCGGTTCAGATTTAAACAGACGTGTAACCAGCCTGATCAGTGGATTCATCAATGGCACCATGATAACAACACCGGCTACATTGAAAATGGTGTGGAACACAGCCAGCTTCATGGTGTAGTCATCATCTGCCAACCCAATGACAGAAGCGATCCCATCCACCAGACCCATAATCGGCTGCATCAGGATAATAAACACAATGCCTGCGCACACCTTGAAGAGCACATCGGCCAGTGCCAATCGTTTACCGATGACATTTGATGAGAGCGCACCGAGCACGGCAGTAATCGTTGTTCCCACATTGGCACCAATCGCCAGTGCCAGTGCATTGTCATAGGTTATCTGTTGCACGGAAAGCGCAGTAATAATGAGCACCAGTGTGGCGTGACTCGATTGCATAATGATCGTGGCAATGATGCCGATCAGGGTAAAGACCAGAATGCCGGCTATCCCCTCCATCGCATAGGCCGTTAGATCAAGGCTGTTCTGGAATGCCTCAAAACCCTCTTTCATGTGGTGAATACCAAGAAACAGGAATCCCAGGCCGACCAGAA
>Ga0316187_10000515_pt1 | contig 30454 bp, 25 predicted proteins | sample CroRivburrow1_MG_FD_204927 | JGI IMG/M metagenome (GOLD analysis project Ga0316187, IMG submission 204927) | Coastal sediment microbial communities from Maine, United States - Cross River worm burrow 1 | ecosystem: Environmental > Aquatic > Marine > Coastal > Sediment | place: USA: Maine... | reverse complement strand
GCGCTGACCTCGTGGAGCTGGAAGAAGTGGCCCGACGTGCTGGTCGACTTCGGGCGAGAGCTGTACGTACCGTGGCAACTCGCGAGCGGGCAGACCCTGTACTCCGACATCGCCTATTTCAACGGCCCGCTCTCTCCGTGGTTGAACTCGGTCCTGTTTCGGGTCTTCGGCGTCAGCCTGACGACACTCGTGGTCGCCAACCTGCTGTTGCTGCTGCTGGTCGCGGCCATGGTTTACGCCCTCGTACGGCAGGTCGGGCGCCCGCTCGCGGCGGCCGTGGCAACGCTGTTCTTCCTCACCGTCTTCTCCGTCGGCCAGTACGTGCCGCAGGGCAACTACAACTTCGTCACGCCCTACTCGCATGAGATGACACACGGGACGTTCCTGTCCCTTGCGGCACTCGTTTTGCTCGTGGTACACGTTCGGCGCGGCGGCGGCGGGAGCGCCTTTGCCTGCGGCCTCGCCCTGGGGCTCACCTTCCTGACCAAGGCCGAGTTCTTCCTGGCCGCCGGAATCGCAGTGCTCTGCGGCCTCGCGTTGCATCACGGATTCTCCAGAACGCCGATTCGCAGCGCAGGGCGCCTGGCCGCAGCCGTCGCGGCCGGATTGGCATTGCCTCCGGCGCTGGCGTTTTTCGCGCTGCTCAGGCACCTGCCGGCGGGTGATGCGTTACGCGGGGTCTCGGGATCCTGGGCCCATCTCTTCATCGAAGAGCTGAGAGCTTCTGAACTATATCAGAACATTCTCGGCGTGGTAGATACGGGGGAGAGCCTGCGCATCATCGGCGAGTGGTCGTTCTACTATGCACTCGTCCTGATCCCTGCCGTGCTGATTGGCTGGTGGCTTCCGCGCTCGAGGCAGCCCTTCGTCGCCGCGCCGCTGTTCCTCCTCGGTGCGGCCGGCGTGCTCGTCAATTGGAAGACCGCGAGCCAGGACACCTTGGGACAGCCGATGCCCGTGGTGATCCTGGCGATCCTGGTCGTCCTGTTCGTGATGCTTCAGCGACCCGACGATTCAGGGGAAAACCGAACACGTCGTGTGCTGATGCTGACCTTTGCGGTGTTCGGACTCGCCATGCTTGCCAAGATGCTGCTCTACGTTCGATTCTCCCATTACGGATTCGCATTGGCGATGCCGTCGGCGATCGTATTGACCGTGGCTCTGGTCGAAGGAGTCCCCGCCGTTCTGGATTCACGTGGGAAGAACGGTCCAGCCTTTCGCATGGTCGTTCTCGGCGTCCTGGCGGCCGTGATGGGGGTCCACCTCTACGCGTCGAACAGCTGGTTCCGGTTGCGTACGGTGGAGGTCGGACAGGGAAGTGATGCGTTCCTGACGGACGCCAGGGGACGTGTCGCCAACGACCTGCTCACGACACTCGGGCAGGTGGTGACGCCAGGGCAAACACTGGTGGTGCTTCCCGAGGGCGTGATCTTCAACTACCTTTCTCGCACTCCCAACCCGACCCCGTTCATCAACTTCATGCCTCCCGAGCTGATCATTTTCGGAGAGGACACCATCGTCGCAGGATTCGAGGCGAACCCTCCGGACTGGATCGTCCTGACCGACCGCCATGCACCGGAGTACGGTCTCGACCTTCTCGGCACGGACTACGGCCTGAAGATTATCGGATGGGTCCGGCGGAACTACCGCCTCGAGGCGGAGGTGGTGGACCCGGCGGCGCAGAGAAACCAACTGCGCTATGCATACATCCTGCGACGAACGGAATCGGCCGACCCGTGAAACCGAATCGAAAGCACACGTTCGTTCTTCTGTCCATCCTGGCCTTTGCGCTCGTCGCGCGACTGCTGTACCTCTTCGCGTATCGCGAGGATCCCTTTGCGTCGCACCTGCTACATGACGCGGGTCGCTATCAGCAGTGGGCGTCGACCCTGGCGTCCGGACAACCGTGGGAGACCGGCGCGTTTTACCAGGCACCGTTGTATCCGTATCTCGTCGCCTGGGTCTACCGCCTCACCGCAGCCGAGCCGCTGGGAGTTTACGTCCTGCAACTGATCCTCGGCGTCACAACGATCTTCCTGGTCTATCGTGTCACCCGGCGAGCCTACGATGAGCTTGCAGGGCTGGCCGCGGCAGCGATCGTCGCACTGTACGCTCCGCTGGTCTTCTTCGAGACCAAGCTACTCTCCGTTTCGATTGCGGTCTTCCTGGCGGCACTCCTGATCGAACGGATGCAAGACGCGGACACGGCCCGTCGGGACCAGGGTTGGCTCATTCCCGGTATCGTGCTCGGCTTGGCGGCGTTGACCCATGCAGGGTTGTTGCTGATGGGACCCCTGGGAGCTGGATGGATCATCCTCGATCGACAGCGGGCGCTACAGAAACGACTCCTACGCATCGCGTCCTTCGTGCTGGGCGCGACGCTTGTGATCCTGCCCGTGACGATCCGGAATCATCGGGCCTCGGGCGAGTGGATCCTGATCTCGACGAACGGTGGAATCACCTGCTATCAGGGAAACAACCCCAATGCAGTCGGTGTGTTCTCGACGCCTCCGGGTTTCTCGGGCCGGATCGAGGACCAGCAAAAGGAGAGCCGTCGACTGGCGGAGCAGGAAACAGGCACGACACTGAGAGACGGAGCCCTCTCGTCGTTCTATTTCCGTAAGGCCGGTGCGTTTCTTGTTGATGATCCTGGGCGTGCGGCCCGACTCTTCACCGGAAAGCTCTTGCTGGCTGTGGCCAACGAGGAACAGCCGCTCGAGTACAACCCACGCCTGGACGAGAACCCGTTCCGCTGGTTGTTCCCAACGCCGTTTGCGTTGATGGTCGCACTTGCCGCGATCCGTGTGTTTTCCCGTCGCGGCGATCCTGCCCGGAGTCGGGCTGAGATGCCGATCCTGCTCCTCGTGTTGACCGAGGCGACCGTGTTGGTGATCTTCTATGTTTCCGGACGCTACCGCCTGCCTGTGGTGCCGGGACTGGCAGCGCTCGCGGGTTGTGGCCTAGTCACCTTGTGGCGAGGCTTCGCTGAAAAGGACCGTCGGATCGGCGTCGTGGCAGCCATCAGCGCCGCCGTCGCGGTGATCTCATTTGCCTACGTTCCGCTAGCACATGGCGACCTGCGGAATCAGCAACTGGCGATGGGCCACCTCGATCGCGCAACAGCACTCTGGGAAACCGGCCACCACGACGACGCCGTCGACGCCATGCGCCGGTCGCTTGCACTCGACCCGGTGTTCGCCGAGCGGCATCTCAATCTGGCTCAGGTGCTCTACCGGCTCGGGAGGATCGACGAGGCGGAGATCGCCGCACGAGACGCGGTCGAACGCGATCCCGAATCGCTGGAAGCCCTGTTCTTGTACGGCGTGCTGTGCACCGAACAGCGACGCCTGGACGAAGCCGCGACCGTGTTTTCGGCTGTCCTGCTCCGCGATCCGACGCGTGCCAACGCGGCGAACAATCTGCTCGGCGTTCTGATCCAGCTGGGGCGCACCGACGAGGCCAGGCGCCTGTGGCACGACCTGCGCGGTCGCGGCGTGTCCGTGGACCCGTCGCTGGATGAGCGCATGCAGTCCCTGTCATCGACCGGCAAGTAGGTGCGTCAGTGTTCCGGGACGACGTGGACCTCGAGCTTCTTCTCGCCCGGTCGGACAAGCGCGGCGACCAGGCGCCGACGCTTGCCGATGAGCATCAGGTTGCTGCCGAGTCGCTCGGTGAGTCCCTCGCCACGCACCTCGTGGCTGACGAGGTACCGAGCGACGCTCCCCTGCTCTCCAAAGACACTCCGCAGGAGGGTGGAGGCGTGGTGCCCGTCGCCCGCACCTCCGCTCAGGCGCGAGAACAGCTCGAGCCTGCGCGATTCGATCTCGTCGAGAGTGCACGCTTCGGAGGGCTCGGAACGAGAGGCCACGAAACGCAGGCCATCGTCCCCGCCGTCGTAGAAGGCTAGGAGCGGAAGACCGTTCTCGAATGAAGCGTAATTCTCGGCAACGGCCGAACCGAGGCGCGCCTCGGTCCAGGAGCGGATGATCTCGCTCTTCGACGGCCGGGTCGTGAAATCGATCGTCCTCGAGCCGCCTTCCTCGTCCGGGCCGGGACGCCGGTCGAGCTGTCCGCCGAGCACGGTCACTTCGGGGGTCTCGTTCTGCAGGGCCAGGATCATCGTCGCCAGCCCGAGGGCGCCCGTCATCTGTCGATCCAGTCTCGGCGTCGGGCCCGGCTCGCCCTCCACGTCGGGAAACCCAACACGGTGCTCCACCCGGATGGCGCGCCACTCCCTGCCATTCTCGGAGGGAAGCACATCCCCCAGGATGAGGAGCTGGAGCCCGCCGTGAACGATCCTCTCCAGGTTCGTGCTCCGGCCCTCGAGATCGGTGGCCAGGAGCAGTCTGCGGAACATCATCCTCCGAGCGTTCTGACAGGAGACGACCAGCACCGGCCGCGAGGGATCGAGCCGCACGACCGCATCGGTGCCGGAGCGGGTTGCTGCCCACCGATCGAGCTCGTGCCCGAGGGCCGATCCCAGCGTCGGCAGGTCCTCGATCCTGCTCAGCCGCACCATGGACCGGTCGAGGTCTTCCGCCAGCGTTCTCCGTCGCATCACCGCCACGACGCTCTTCCGCCGGTCCGATTCGACGGTGGGAAGTCGCAGCGGCGTACGCCGATCCGCCGCCTCCATGACGGGCTCGCCCTCGGCGGTCAGCGGAAACCCTCGGGCTCGCCACGCGAGGACCCCGCCCTGCAGCGCGAAGATCTTCGTCAGGCCCACATCCTCGAGCATGTGAAGGGCGCGGGAGCTCCTCCGGCCCGAGCGACAGACCAGCAGGATCGTGCGGTCCTGCGGAAGCTCCTTCCAGCTCTCCGCCAGCATCCGCAAGGGCGTCGAAGACGCGCCGGGAATGTGGCCCGAGCGGTACTCTTCCGGCTCGCGAATGTCGATCATCACGGTGTCCGCCTCGTCCGCGAGCTTCTGGAAACTCTCCTGAGAGACGAATCGCTCCTCGGTGTGCGGGCGGCGTGTTGCCGGTGAGAGCGACGGCTCGTACGTGTGCTTCACCACGCCCCGGCACTCCGCGAAGACGCGATGCTCGCACTCGTAGATGCAGATCGCGGGATCCAGCACACCGTCGAAGAGCTTCTCGATCGCACCCTCTTGAGGCAAGACGTGGTCTCGCCCCAGAGTGTGCTCCAGGAAGCCGGACTGCTCCATGACCTTGAGTACCGGCTTCCTTGGGCGCACCAGCCATACGTCGCCCCCCATCTGCCGGTGCTCCTTCACGGTGGCCTCGAGCATCTCGATGCCGGTCAGGTCGCAGATGTCGACGCCGTTCATTCGCAGCATCAGCTGATTCTGTCCGGGGTGACGCTCGTGGTTGTGCCGAAGCTCGTCCTCGATGTGGTAGACGGCGCCGAAGAACAGCGGCCCACGGATGTTCAGGACCCCCAGTTGGGGGCACGCCGGGCGGGAGGGGTCATTCACCAGGTGTCGAAAGGTCGAATCGGGCACCACCGGAACGACGCGGGGCAGACTGGAGCGGATGATGAAGAAGGCCAGGGAGAAGGTCACACCGGCCAGCACGGCGAAATCCAGGGGCAACACGAGAGTCGTGCCGAAGGTGATCCCCATGATGGCGGTTTCCGAGCGCGACGTCCGGCGCACCCTCCCGATTCCCTCCCAGTCGACCATCCCCCAGGCGACCACCAGCAACACACCGGCGATGGCGCTCCGCGGAATCCGTCCTGCCCAGGGAGCTAGCAGGAGAATCCCGCCGAGGACCGTCAGGCCGGTGAACACGCCGGTGAGGTGGGTGCGGGCACCGGACTGCTGGGCCAGCGCGGAGCGCGTGAAGGAACCGGAGCAGGGATAGCCCGAGAAGAGACCTGCGGCTATGTTCGCAAGCCCCTGCCCGAAGAACTCCTGGTTGAAGTCCAGCCGGTCTCCCGCGCGCCGGGACAGAGCCTGGGAGGCGGCCACCGCCTCGATCAGCCCGAGCGCGGTGACCGCCATCGATCCCATCACGAGACTCTGGATCAGGTCCATGTCGGGCAGGCTCCCGGTCGTGACCCACGTGGGAGGCGGGAGGGAGCGGGGTATCTCACCCACCAACCACACCCCGCGTGCATCCAGGCTCAGGACCCAGACCGCGAGGGTTGCCGCGACGATCGCGATCAGGGCGGCCGGGAAACGGGGTCCCAGCCGTTTCAGGCCCACCACCGCTGCCAGGGTGCCCAGCCCGAGCAAGAGGCTCGGCAGGTTGGCCTCCCCCGAGCGCTCCACCAGGGCCGAGACGGTCCGATACAGCTGGGGCATGGCCGCGACATCGAGCCCGAGGAGGTGCTTCGTCTGCCCCAACGCGATATGAACCGCCGCCCCCGCCGTGAAACCGATCAGGACCGACCGGGAGGCCAGCGTCACCACCGCACCGAAATGGAGCAGCGCCGGGACGATGCGGAAGATCCCCGCCATGATCGCCAGCGTGCTCGCGGCCAGCAGGTAGGCCGGGGTCCCCGGCACGGCCACGGCGAGCAGGATGGGAAGGACGAGCAGCGACGAGGCGTTCACCGGCCCGGTCGCCAGGAAGCGCGAGCAGCCCCACAGCGAGCCCACGATGGCGCCGATCGCTGCGGTGTAGAGCCCGTAGTGGGGCGGAAGCTCCGCGATGGAGGCATAGGCGATCGCCTGGGGAATCGCGACGGCCGCCACGGTGATGCCTGCGAAAATGTCGGGCCGCAGGTAGCCCCACCTGTAGGCCCGCAGGATCGTCAGCGGTCTGAGCAGGTAGCCGGCGGCGCTCCCGGCCTTACAGCTGAGGCCCGGCACGTGCGGGGGGCGAGGTGTGGTGTCCGGCGGCATGAAGTGCGTTCTAGGTCCGATCCCAAGTTGTCATGTCAACCCGATCATCCCGGTCGAACGATACAATAGCCTGATTCACCTGGGCTTCGAATGTAGAATCCGACGATTCCGGCGGTCCGCGGCACCTTGCATGGCGTCGGCGGATCATGGCACACTTCGCGACTTCCAACACAAACCAGCGAGGCCGGCGATGACACCAGCAGAGTTCGTTCAGCGTTTTCGCGCGGTGAGAGCCTCGGCCATCCTTCGCACTCCACACGAGGAGGCTGCAGCACCCGCCATGGAGGCGGCCCTCCGCGCAGGCTTCGAGATCATAGAGTTCACCATGACGACCCCCGGAGCGTTGGATCGCATCGGAGAGTTTTCGCGCCGGGAGTCTGTGATCGTGGGTGCCGGCACCGTCCTCACCCCGGAGGATGCGGAGGCGGCCGTGCAGGCCGGTGCCCGATTCCTGGTCTCGCCGGTGGTGGACGAGGCCGTCATTGAAAAGGCAATTTCGTTGGGCGTCGCGATGATGCCGGGGACCCACACTCCGACGGAGATGTTCCGTGCCCACCGCGCCGGAGCCGTCCTGCAGAAGCTGTTTCCCGCCCCAGGCATCGGCCCGGCCTTCGTGCGAGCGGTCCTCGGCCCCATGCCATTCCTGAACATCGTGCCGACCAGCGGCGTAGATCTGGAAAACGCGGCCGCCTGGATTCACGCCGGTGCTCACGCGGTCGGTTTCGTGAGTCCGCTGTTCGATTCAGCAGACATCGCCGCGGGGCGGTTTGAGCGGATCGAGGACCGGGGACGCCGGATGCTGGAAGCGGTGCGTGTCGGCGAGGCCCGGGACACCGCCCGGCCGGGTTGACCGCGGCCCCGGCGAGTGCTTGGATGGACCCGGCCGGCCGATGGACGGACGGCCCACGGACGACGATACCGGGAGATGCGCCATGCACAAGCTCGTGCTGCTTCGCCACGGACAGAGCACCTGGAACCTCTCGAACCGATTCACGGGGTGGACCGACGTCGACCTGACGCCCAAGGGCGTCGAGGAGGCTCACGAGTCGGCGCGTCTCCTGAAGGAAGACGGCTACACCTTCGACGTCGCCTACACCTCCGTACTCAAGCGGGCGATCCGGACGCTGTGGCTCGTCCTCGACGACATGGACCTGATGTGGATCCCGGTTCACCGGCACTGGCGCCTGAACGAACGGCACTACGGCGCCCTGCAAGGGCTCAACAAGGCCGAGACCGCCGAGAAGTACGGCGACGAACAGGTGCTGATCTGGCGACGAGCCTACGCGACACCGCCTCCCGCGCTAACGCCCGACGACGAGCGCTTTCCGGGCAGCGACCCGCGCTACGCCAACCTCACCCGAGAAGAGCTCCCGCTCACCGAATGCCTGAAGGACACCGTCGATCGATTCCTGCCTTACTGGAAGGAGACGATTGCGCCGGCGGTGCGCGAGGGGCAGCGGGTGCTGATCGCAGCCCACGGCAACAGCCTCCGCGCCCTGGTCAAGTACCTCGATGGCGTCTCGGACGACAAGATCGTGCACCTCAACATCCCGACCGGCATCCCGCTGGTCTACGAGCTGGATGACGACCTCGCGCCGATCCGCAACTACTACCTGGGCGACCCCGAGGCCGCCAAGAAGGCGGCCGAGGCCGTCGCGCAACAGGCCAAGGTCAAGCCGAAGCCCTGAGCTCTCCCGGGAAGCCCCGAGCGCCTCGCGGCGTTAGAAAGAATGGACCGCGGGGTTAGACTGATGGATGTCGCCAACATCGAGGAGGTCGTCCACCATGTCCGTCGCTTCCGATGGGCGCCGCCCGGCGCAGGGTCGCCGGGTCGTCGTCACCGGCCTGGGAGTGGTCTCGCCCAACGGTATCGGCCGGGAGAAGTCCTGGGCCGCCACCCGCGAGGGGCGAAGCGGCGTCAGCATCGTCGACGGATTCGACGTCTCCGACTACCCCACCCGCATCGCCGGCCAGGTGCGCGATTTCCGACCCGAGAGCGTGATCTCGGGCCGCGACGTCAAGCACGTTCCTCGGGTCACCGCTCTGGCCCTTGCCGCCGCTGACGAGGCGCTGGACGACGCCGGCCTCGATGCCCGCGACCTTCCGCTCGACGAGCGGCGACGTTTCGCGGCGGTGGTGGGCAGCGGCGGGGCGGGGATGGAGTTCGCCGAGAGCCAGTTCCGCCAGTACTATCTCGGCAATCCCAAGGCGGTGAGCCTCTACACCATTCCCTCGTCCACGCCCGGCTCGATCAGCAGCGAGCTCTCCATGCGCTACGGCCTGAGGGGGCCGAGCCACGTCATGACCACCGGCTGTACTTCGTCCACCGACGCCTTGGGCCACAGCCTCTCCCTGATCCGCTACGGCCGCGCCGACCGGGCTATCGTCGGGGGCTCCGACGCGACGGTGGGGCCGGGCATCCTTCGGGGCTTCTGCTTCATGAAGATCATGACGACGAGCTGGAACGACGAGCCCGAGCGCGGCTCCCGACCGTTCTCGAGGGATCGCGACGGCTTCGTCCTGGCCGAGGGCTCGTGGATGCTGGTGCTCGAATCCCTCGACTCCGCTCTCGAGCGGGGCACCCGGCTCTACGGCGAGATCCTCGGCTACGGCTCGACCTGCGAGGCCTTCCACCGCGTGCGCCTGGAGGAATCGGGCGAGGAGCCGGCCCGCGCCATGGAGCTCGCCCTCGAGGACGCCGGCGTTCCCGCCGACGAGATCGACTACGTCAGCCTCCACGGCACCTCGACCGTCCTGAACGACCGCATCGAGACCCGCGCCTTCAAGCGTGTCTTTGGAAAGCGCGCACCGGACGTCCCGGGGTCCAGCCTGAAATCGCTGATCGGGCACCCGCAGGGAGCCAGCGGTGCCGCCGGTGTGGCGACGGCGCTCCTGGCGATGCGTGACGGCTTCCTCCCCCCGACGATCAACCACGATGAGCCCGACCCCGAGTGCGATCTCGACATCGTGGCCAACCGCGGCCGCCCCGCCGAGGTCCGCACCGCGCTGTGCAACTGCATCGGCTTCGGCTCGAAGAACTCGGCCGTGGTCCTGCGCACCGTCGAGGGCTGACGGTGTGGGTCCCGGCCCGACGGCTCGATCCGGAGTGGATGGACCGGCCGGACAATACGCCGGAAACCGTCGAAGGCGCGCTGCGTGACATCCGGTGGGTGAACCGTGTGCTCGGCGGGCGGCGTGCGCTCTTGCACCCCCTCGCCGCGCTGCTGGTCGAGCTTCCACCGGACCGCCTGATCGAGGTGCTCGATGTCGGAACCGGGGGTGCGGATCTTCCGCTCGAGATGGTCGATCTCGCCGCACGGCACGGCCGGCGCGTCAGCGTCACCGCCGTTGACCGCGACCCCTCGGCCGCATCGGCCGCGGCCCGATTCGCCGCGGATCGCGGTGAGGTGAGGGTCGTGCGGGCCGACGCCGAAGACCTGCCCTTCGACGATCGCAGCTTCGATCTCGTGACGGCGTCGATGTTCCTCCACCACTTCGATCACGGCGGCGTGGTCGAGCTGCTTCGGCGATTCCGCCGGCTCGCGCGCTGCGCCGTGATCGTCAACGACCTTCGGCGGCACCGTCTGCCGTGGGCCTTCATCACGACCGTCGCGCACGTCACGCGGCGTGATGCGATGTTCCGCCACGACGCCCCGTTGTCGGTCCTGCGCGGCTTCACCGACGACGAGCTGATCGTGGCGGCGCGCGAGTCGGGCGTGGCGAATCCGAGTCTTGAACGGCGATGGCCCTTCCGACTGGTGATGACCTTGCCGGCAGCGAGCGCCGCATGAAGCGCGTCGATGTCCTCGTCGCGGGTGGCGGGCCGGCCGGTTCGACCCTTGCGGCGCTAGCGGCCGAGGCCGGCGCGCGCGTGGTGCTCGTCGAGCGGCAGGCCTTCCCGCGAGACAAGGTCTGCGGCGAGTTCGTCTCGGTGGAAGGCCGCGGCGTGCTGGAGCGTCTGGGGGTGCTGGAGTCGCTGATCGAGGCCGGTGCGACGGAGATGGACGGGATCCGGCTGTCGACTCTCGGAGGACATCGGCTGGACGCTCCCCTGCCCGACGTGCCGGGGGTCGGACGCGCGGCGCTCGGGATCTCCCGTCAGGTGCTCGACACGACGCTGTTCCGGCGGGCGGGGCGGGCGGGGGCGGAGTGCCTGGAGCGGGTCGAGGTCGTCTCGCCGGTGATCGAGGATGGCCTCGTTCGGGGGATGCGCCTGCGGGCGGTCGGCTCGTCGGGACCCGTCGAGGAAACCCGCGCCGCGGTGACGGTGGCCGCCGACGGGAGGCGCTCCATCCTGGTCCGCGCTCTGCACCCCTCGATCGGGGATCCGGTCCGGAGCGGGCCGCGCTCGTGGTTCGGCATGAAATGCCACGTCGAAGCCGACCCGGCTCGCCTCGAGCGTCGTGTCGAGCTACACCTGTTCGACGGCGGCTATGCCGGTCTCGGTGGCGTCGAGGGTGGGAGGATCAACGTCTGCCTGATGGTCACGGTGCGCGCGCTACGGGCGCACGGAGGCTCACCCGACCGGCTGCTCCGCGAGCGCATCCTCCGGAACCCGGCGATCGCAGAGGTCCTGGCCCGGGCCGAGCGATCGTCCGCGTGGAAGAGCATCGGCCCGCTGCGCTTCGGAGTCCGGCTCCCCGCCGCAGCGGGCGCACTCTTCGTGGGCGACGCGGCCGGCACCATCGACCCGTACAGCGGGGAGGGCATGGCCCACGCCCTTCGAGGGGCGGAGCTGGCATCGAGGTTCGCGTTGCGTGCCGCGAGCGAGGGCGGGCTGTCCTCCGCCTCGGCGTCGGAATACGCCGCGGCCTGGATGAAGGCGTTCGCTCCCGCGACCCGTCGGGTCCGGCGACTCGGACGGCTGCTCGAACACCGGTGGGCGGGCGAGGCGGCCGGTGGCCTGCTGGCGACGGTCGGCGGGAGGCTTCTTCCGAGTCTGGTCGCCGCCACGCGCACCGGGTCTGCCGCCGTGGCCCACGTCGAATAGCGCTTGCGGCGGTCATATTCCTTCGAAGGGTCCGTCGCGCCGGTTATGATCTCGACAAGGAGGGAACCCCGACGAATTCTCCTCGGTCCATCGAGCTCGACGAGCGTGCGCGCGGCATGATGCTGGGACTCGCCCTGGGGGACGCTCTCGGCCGTCCCATGGAGTTCCTGTCCCTGGACCAGATCCGGCAGCGCTACGGGGACACGGCTCTCGCGGAGCGCGACGAGCCGTTGCGACCCACCGACGACACGTCGATGAGTGTGGCGGTGGCCGAGGCTCTGGTCTCGGCGGGCGCCGACGAACCCGACGCCCTGATGAGCGCGGTGGTCGAGCGATTCGTCGCGTGGCGCCACCAGGTCAAGCCGGAGGACAGCCCGGGCAACACCTGTCTCGAGGCGACCGCGCGTCTCGAGGCCGGGGTGCCGTGGACCGAGTCGGGGGTGTCGTGGTCGAAGGGGGCCGGAGCGGCGATGCGCACGGCCCCGGTCGGCTTCTACTACGCGGGCTACCCGGTGCTGTTGCGGGAGGTCTCCCGGATGATCGCCGCCACGACCCACGGCCACGCCACGGCGTGGGCGGCCTCGACCGTCGTCTCGGTGTGCGTCAGGGAAGCGCTCGACGACACCGACCCCGCGTTCTGGATCGATCGCTCCATCCAGTTCCTGTCGGGGACGTCGTGTGGAGAGGTGATCGACGCGCTGCGCGAGGTTCCGGACGCCGTCCGGGCGCGCTCGGACGAGGAGGCGATGGAGTCGCTGGGCGGGGGCTGGGTTGCGGAAGAGGCGGTTGCCATGGCGCTCGCCGCACTGCTTCGCCATCGCGACGACTTCGAACAGGCCGTGAGGTGCGCCGTGCGGCACGGAGGTGATTCGGACACCGTGGGATGCATCGCCGGCGCGCTGATGGGCGTCCGCCTGGGCGAGCGGGGCCTGCCCGACGAGTGGGTCGAACGTCTCGAGGGCGCGGACGGCCTGCGCGGATTGGCGCTACGGATGGCGGCCGGACGGGACCGACTGCGCTGACCGTCAGTGACCCTGGGACTCCAGCCAGCGCTCGCAGTCGATGGCCGCCTTGCAGCCCTCTCCCGAAGCGGTCACCGCCTGGCGGTAGACATGGTCGTGGACGTCGCCCGAGGCGAAGACACCGGGGATCTTGGTGTGGGTCGTTCCCTCTTCGACCTCGAGATAGCCCTCATCGTTCATCTCGAGCTTGCCCTCGAAGATCTTGGTGTTGGGAATGTGGCCGATGGCGACGAAGAAGCCGGCGCACTCGATCTCGGAGGTCTCGCCGGTCTTGACGTTCTTGACCCGGATGCCGCTGACCTTCTGCCCGTCGCCCAGAACCTCCTCGACGACGCTGTCCCACGCGAACTCGATCTTCTCGTTGCTCTTCGCGCGGTCGGCCATGATCTTGGAGGCACGTAGCTCGTCCCGGCGGTGAATGAGGGTGACCTTCGTGCCGTAACGACTCAGGAAGAGCGCCTCCTCGACGGCCGAGTCCCCGCCCCCGACCACCACGATCGGCTTCTCGCGGAAAAAGAAGCCGTCGCAGGTGGCGCAGTACGACACCCCCTTGCCGGCGTACTCTTGCTCGCCCGTCACCCCGAGGTACCGCGGCGACGCGCCGGTCGAGACGATCAGCGCGCGGCAACGCAGCTCTTCGTCCCCCGCCTTGACGGTGAACGGTCGGGAGGACAGGTCGACCTCGTCGGCGTCGCCCGCAACGAAGGTCGTTCCGAACTTCTCCGCCTGTTTCTTGAAGAGCTCCATCATCTCGGGACCCATGATCCCGTCGGGAAAGCCCGGGTAGTTCTCGACGTCGGTCGTGTTCATCAGCTGACCGCCCGCCGCAAGGCCCTCGACCACCACGGGCGCCAGATTCGCCCGCGAAGTGTAGATCGCCGCCGTGAGCCCGGCCGGCCCCGACCCGAGAATGACCACGTCGTGCACCTTGGAGTTATCGCTCACCACATTCTCCTCATCTCAAGGGGTCAAGTCTTTTCTTTTGGCAATCGAGGGGTCAAGTCTTTTCTTTTAACCTTCACGCGGGTTCGCCGCCGTGCGAATTGCTAAAAGAAAAGACTTGACCCCTTAGCCGGCCGCCAGGCCCAGGTCGGTGTCGGAGAGGGCCTGGTCATAGGTGTGGGTGTAGGCTCGGGCGGAGCGCTCCCAGGAGAAGTCGGTGGTCATGCCCCGGTGCATGAGCTCGCGCCACAGCTTGCGGTTTCGCCACGCCCGCCCCGCGCGGTGGATCGCCTTGAACAGCTCGACCTGCTCCCACATCCGGAAGACGAAGCCGTTGGCGCGCTCGGGATTCTCGTCGAGGTCCACCACGGTGTCGGCGAGGCCGCCGACGGCGCGCACCACGGGGACGGTGCCGTAGCGCAGGCTGTACATCTGGTTTAGCCCGCACGGCTCGTACCTTGACGGCATCGCGAAGATGTCCGCCCCGGCCTCGATGCGGTGAGCCAGCGACTCGTCGAATCCGATCCGCACGGCCATCCGCCCGCTGCGGCGTTCGGCCAGCTCCTGGAGCTCGATCTCGTAGCGCTCGTCGCCGGAGCCCAGGATCACGATCTGCATCCCGGTATTCAGGATCGCCTCCATCAGGGGCAGCATCAGGTCGAGACCCTTCTGGACGGCGAGGCGGGTCACCATGGCCAGTAGCGGCGCCGGTGCGGTCGATGTCTGAAGACCCATCTCCTCGCGGAGCGCGGCCCGGTTCCGGGACTTCCCGACCAGCTCGTCCGCGGAGTAGGGGTAGCGCAGGTGCGGATCCTTCCGTGGGTCCCAGGCGTCGGTGTCGATGCCGTTGAGAATCCCCGTCAGCCGGTTCGCTCGCAGAGCGAGGTCGTCTTCGAGCCCCATGCCGAACTCCGCGTCCGAGCGGATCTCCCCGGCGTAACGAGGCGAGACGGTGGTGATGCGATCGGCGGCGCGAATGCCGATCTTCATCAGGTTGACCTTGGCGTGGTACTCCAGCGGGCCCAGCGGGAAGTGGAGACTCGCGGGAAGGCCCGACTCCGAGATCCACGAGGGAGGCTCGACTCCCTGGTAGCCGACGTTGTGGATCGTGAAGACGGTGGCCGGCGTCCGGCGGAGGGCAGCAGGCCTGCCCGCCCATCGGAGCAGCCCCATCAGGGGTCCGGCTTGATGGTCGTGGCCGTGGACGACGTCGGGAGACCAGCCGTCGAGCCCCAGAGAAGCATGGACCGCCCGGCAAAACAACGCCCACCGGAGACCGTTGTCCGGGTAGCCCAGCCTTGTTGCCGGGTCGTCGTAGATCCCCTCGCGGCGGAAGAGCTCGTGATCGACGAGGAGCAGGGGCGCCGGAAGGTCGTCCGACTCCAGCCACCGCAGGCCCACCCGGGTCGGCCCGCCACTGAACGTCAGCGAGATGGAGCGCTCGGCGGTGACCCGGGCGCTTGCGGGCAAGGTCTCGTCGAGCCGGGCATAGGCCGGCAGAGCGCAGCGGACGTCGTGGCCCATCGCGCCGAGCGCCGTCGAGAGCGACGCGACCACGTCGCCCAGGCCGCCCACCTTGGCGAACGGCAACAGCTCGGATGCAACCATCAGGATGCGCACGGGGACCCTCGAGACCTCTCCGGCTCAGTCGAAGAAGATCTTGACGAGCTCGAGCGTGGCGTCGTCAACCGTTCTCAGCGGACCTGCCACCGCGTCGAGCGGCGCCGGCGCGAACTTCCCGTCGCGCAGCGCGGCCATCATCCCGAACTTCTCGTCGATCACCATCTCGGCCGCCAGCAGACCGTAGCGGCTCGCGAGCATGCGGTCGTAGGCCGTGGGCGTCCCACCCCTCTGGACGTGCCCGAGCGTTACCGAGCGGGTCTCGGCGCCGGTGCGCTCCTCGACCGCCTTCGCGATGGTCTCACCGATCCCGCCGAGCTTGACGTGGCCGAACGCATCGGTGGTCTTGTCCTGGGTCACGGCACCCTCGGGCAGCTCGGCACCCTCCGCGGTGACGATGATCGAGTACTTCTCGCCGCGCTCGTGGCGTCGCGTCACGCTTCCGCAGACGGCGTCGAGGTCGATCTTTCTCTCCGGCACCAGGACATGGTGAGCGCCCCCGGCCACGCCCGAGTGCACGGCGATCCAGCCGGCGTGGCGGCCCATGACCTCCACGACGATCACCCGGTCGTGCGACCGGGCGGTGGTGTGCAGGCGGTCGATGGCGTCGGTGGCGATGGTCACGGCGGTGTCGAACCCGAAGGTCACGTCGGTACCGGGCAGATCGTTGTCGATGGTCTTGGGCACCCCGACCACCGGACAGCCGGCTTGCGAGAGCCGGTTGGCGACTCCGAGGGTGTCCTCGCCGCCCATGGCGACCAGCGCGTCCAGGCCGAGGGCGCGGAAGTTCTCTTCGGCCTTCCGGGCGTCCTCTTCATTCTTGTAGGGATTGGTGCGGCTGGTCCCGACGATCGTCCCGCCGAGGGTCAGGATGCCCGAGACGGTCTCGAGGTCGAGCTCCATGGTGCTCTTGTCCAGCAGACCCTTCCATCCCCGGCGGATGCCCAGGGTGCGATACCCCTCGGGTGCCAGGCGCCGAACCACGGCGCGGATAACCGCGTTCAACCCGGGAGCGTCGCCGCCCCCGGTCAGGATTCCTACCGTCCGCATCGCGTTCACCTCCGGTCGTCCCGGCGGACCACGGCCCGCCACTGTCGAGCTTGGATGTTGACCCGGCCGTGTTGAAGGCGCAGATTATACTCCTCCCATGCCACCTGACGTCGAGAAGATCGCCAAGACCGAGCTCCACCAGCACATCGACGGCTCGATCCCCGTCCGAACCACCTGGAATCTGATGACGAAGCACCGGCTCGATCCGGTCGCCTCGATCAGCGAGATGCGCCGGCTTCTCCAGCTCCAGCCCGAGGAGGAAGGGTCGCTGCTCGCCTACCTCGACAAGTTCCACTACCCGATGTGGATCACGCAGTTCTACGAGAACATCGAACGGGTGACCCGCGACATCATCGAACAGGCCTATCGCCACGGGGTGCGGCTTCTGGAGCTCCGCTATTCCCCGGCCATCCACACCTTCGCCGGGCTCAGCCTGCGACAGGCGATCCACGCCGTACTGGTCGGGATGAACGCGGCCCGGAAGAAGCACCCGGACCTCGAGGTCGGGCTGATCGTGGTCTCGATGCGGCAGCACGGTCCCCACATCGCCAAGGTGATCGCCCGTCAGGCGCTGGCCGAGGCCCAGCACCTCCATGAGCGGTCCGGGGTGGTGGGCTTCGACCTCGCGGGGGCCGAGCGCGGCAGCCCCCCGCGGCTGTTCCGCGATTCCTACGAGGTCGCGCGGCAGGGCGGGCTCGGTCTGACCGTTCACGCGGGGGAAGACGAGGGCCCGGAGAGGATCTGGGAGGCGATCGACCTCCTGGGCGCGGACCGGATCGGTCACGGATGCTCGACGGTGACGGACCGCAAGCTATTGAAGCGCCTCGCCCAGGACGGGATCCTGGTCGAATGCTGCCTGACTTCGAACTTCCAGACCGGCGCGGTCCGCAGGGGCGAGCCACACCCGATCTTCACCTTCCTCGAGCACGGCATCCCGGTGGCGGTCTGCACGGACAACACCACGGTCAGCGACACCGACCAGAACCGCGAGAACCGCCTGCTTCTCGAGCGCCTCAGCGTGAAGGAGATCGCGGCGATCCACCGCGGCGCCGCCGAGCACAGCTTCATCCGGAAGGTGCCGACCTTCGTGGAGCGGCGGGGTGCGGTGCGCGATCGACGTTGACCGGCCTCGCGCAGTAGAATAGGGGCGTGGCCAAGGACGTCGAGCAGCTCATCGACCAGCAGGTCAGGCTGTGGGAGATGAGCCAGCGGGTTGCCCGGGATGGCAGCGAGGCCGCGCGCCGCGCGCTGGTTCACCTGGAAGAGGGACCGTGGCTCACGATCTCTCGCCAACTGGGCGCGGGCGGTGGAGAGGTTGCCAAGCGCCTACAAGAGAGACTGGGCTGGCAGATCTACGACCGCGAGATCCTGCTGAAGATCGCCCGTCAGACCCATACGAAAGAGAAAATCATTTCGCGTCTCGACGAGCACGCGGTCGGTCATTTCAACGACTTCGTGCGCCAGCTCCTGGTTCCCGACGACATGGGCCAGGCCGGCTTCCTGCTGGAGATGACGAGGGTGGTGTGGGCGCTGGGGAGACAGGGCAAGGCGATCCTGCTGGGCCGCGGGGCCAACTGGGTTCTCGATCCACGGTTCGGTCTCCGGGTTCGGCTGATCGCACCGGCCGATGTCCGGATCGCCCGGGTGGCCGAGGAAGAGGGACTCGGTCATGCCGACGCCGAGAAGCGCGTCGCCACTCACGACGCCGAGAAGCGAGGATTCATCCGGCAGGCGTTCGGGCGCCAGATCGACGATCCGATGGGCTACGATCTGGTGCTGAACCTCGGGAGGGTCAACCCCGACGTTGCCGCCGAGACCGTGCTCATCGCCGTCCAGCGCAAGCTGGAGTCTCAACCCTAGCCCAGCCAGCCCCTACCTAGGCCTGGCTGGCGTTGCTGCCCACGTCCGGAGTCACGACGGGCGGCGGTGAGGCCTCGACCACCGGGAGCGGCTGCTCCGGCATGATGATCCAGGCGAGCAGGTAGGCCACGATGCCGGGGATGAACCCGGTGATGCAGGTGCCGACCACCCAGATCACCCGCACGAAGACGGGGTCGAGGTCCATGTAGGCTCCGAGCCCCCCGCACACCCCGGCCAGCCTCGACTCGTCGCGGGATCGGTACAGGCGCTTGTTTTGTAGCAGCATCGACGCCTCCTCGTCGTCATGGAGGCACACCACCCGTGCGCCTCTCTCGGAGGATGGTACGGGTGAGGGGACGTATCGGTTCCCACGATTTGCCGACCCGGCCGGCTGAGGCCCGCCCGGGGCGCATCCCCGGAGTGGCAGCGTTTCAGAACCGATAGGTTGCGGAGACGACCGCGTAGTTGAACCAGGCGAAGTTGTAGACCGCATCGACGTCGGCTCCGCCCTCGACCGTGCGATACCCGCCGGCAACGCTCCACCGATCGCCGACGTCGTAGCTGACCTTCAGAGCAAGATCCTCGGCGCGGCCGGGCCCGCCGGCGAGTGCATCGAGATCGAAGAGGAAGTGCCAGCGTTCGGCAAAGCGCCAATCGCCCCTGAGGTAGAGCAAGGGCACGAAGCCGAGGTCGGTGTCCTCGCTTGCGGTCGCCCCCTGCTCGAGCCGGATCTTCGCATCGCGGACCTTGGCCGTGAATCCGATCCACCACCGCCATCGCTCGCCGCTGTGGAAGCGGTAGCGATAGCTCAGACGCCACGAGTTGAACTGGTAGGTCGCCTCGGTGGGTACTCCAGGAGCGTACGTTTCTCCTGCGAACTGGACCGGGGTGTCGAACTCCCCGGTCTCCGTGTAGCTCAGAGGCGCCAGGAGCAACCGGAGACTGTGACGCCCCTTGATGTTCCACGTGAAGTAAAAACGCCCCGCGGGCCACGGGCCGTTGCCCACAAGATCGGCCAGGGAGAACCGGGTTCCGCTCGCGTCGTTGGGGATCTGGACATCGTTGCTGGTCTGCCAGACCGGACCCACCTCGAGCTCCACGCTGAAACGGTGCTCGTCGCCCGCCGCAGACGCCGTCATCGACGCGAACAGCAAGACCAGGACGGGAATCCACCCTCGGGCAGCGGTGAATGAGATTCCATTGCGCATCGAAATGATTGTTACCCCACCGCGCAAACGCGAAGGCCGAGTGCGATTTCGAGGCCGACGAATGCTATTTGAACTGTACATTTATGCCAAAGAAGATCTGGAGCGCCGGCTGGCCGACCCCGCGGTGCAGGAAGGTGAACTGCGGCTCGATAAAGAGATTGTAGACCTTGTTGTCGGTGGACACGACTTTACCGATGCCCAGGCCGATCGGCATGTTGTAGGTGCTCTGCTCGAGGTTGTAGACCCAGATGGGAGTGCTCCGGAGATAGGTGCCCTTGCCGAGTTGGAAGAGGATGAACGGCTGAAACGCCAGCAGGCTCGTCTCGTCGCGATCGTCGTCGCCCGCAAACGAGCCCTGCCAGGTCAGCAGGCTGCCCCACTGGACCTTCTGAGAGGTCATGTCGAAGACCAGCGCCGCGGCGCCGCCCTGCCACTTACCGGATCCCAGCGCGTCGTCGGTGGCCGTCGGCATCGCCAGGAGAGGCCCGACGCCGATCGTGCGACCCGCGCCGGGCTTCGTCAGGACGTACGCGGCAAAGGCGTTGATGTCGCCGAGACCGGATATCGAGTCCAGACTGCCGGGGTCCGACGAGGGTACCGTCGGGACCGGGGCCGAGGCCCGAATGATCCAGCGGCCCACCGGAACGACGCCTCGCAGCCACAGGGTGTTGGAGGTATCGTCAGGCAATCCGTAGAGCTCGGGGACGTAGTAGTCCTGAACGTTGAAGGCGACGAAGTTGGCCAGCGGGTTGTTGGCCTGTTTGAGCTCTTCCTCCGTCGGCTGCTGCGCGCTCGCCACCGAGGCGGTCAACACAACTGCGACAAGGATCGCGGCCAAGCGGTTGGTCGCATGTAGCGTGGTGCCATTCATCAGCGATCCCTCCTCGGTTCACGGACCCGGACCGGCCACCATGAGTTGAGCGCCCCGGCGAACCGGGGCGCTCTGTCGTGTTCTGCTTTCGCGCGGTTAGATATCGAGCTTTCCCTGCCACTCCTTGACGTGGGAGGCGGAGGTCCGCAGCGCGTCCATCTCGGCGCCGTCGAGCTTGACCTCGAAGACCTTCTCGACTCCGTTGGATCCGAGCATCACCGGAACTCCGCAGTAGACACCGTCGATGCCGTACTCGCCTTCGAGGTAGGCCGCGCAGGGCAGGATCTTCTTCTTGTCGTGCAGGATCGACTCGACCATCTCCACCGCGGCCGCCGCGGGGGCATAGTAGGCCGAACCGGTCTTGAGGAGCGAGACGATCTCACCGCCGCCCTTGGCGGTCCGCTCGACGATGGCGTCGATCCTGTCCTGGGGGATCAGCTCCGGAAGCGGGATCCCGCCGACGGTGGCCAGCCGCGGAAGCGGCACCATCGAGTCGCCGTGTCCTCCGAGGACCAGCGCCTGGATGCTCTCTACCGAGACGCCGAGCTCCATGCTGACGAAGGCCCGGAACCGAGCGGTGTCGAGGATGCCGGCCATCCCGACGACGCGCTCTTTGGCAAAGCCCGAGGCCTGCTTGGCGACGTAGCACATGATGTCGAGGGGATTCGAGACCAGGACGATGATCGCGTTCGGCGAGGCCTTGGCGGCGCCCTCGATACACGCCTTGACGATGCCGGCGTTCTTGGCCTGGAGGTCGTCGCGGCTCATGCCGGGCTTGCGCGCCAGGCCGGCGGTCATCACGACGATGTCCGAGCCGGCGGTGTCGTCGTAGCTGTTGCTGCCCGTGGTCGCCGAGTCGAATCCGCTCACGGGACTGGACTGACGCAGGTCCAGGGCCTTGCCCTGCGGCATGCCCTCGATGATGTCCACGATCACGACGTCGCCCAGCTCTTTCATGGCCAGGCCCATAGCAACGTGCTCACCCACGTGTCCGGCACCGATCACCGTGATCTTCTTGCGCATCTTCTTTCCTCCTCGCTGTAGCGTTGGAGTGGGTTGTTTCCTACAGGTTGTCGATAATTGCCGAAGCGAACTCGGAGCACTTGACCTCTTTGGCCCCCTCCATCTGTCGGGCCAGATCGTAGGTCACGGTCTTCTGGCTGACGGTCTTGGCCAGGGCATCCCAGATCGACCCAGCCGCGTCGGTCCAGCCGAGGTGCTCGAGCATCATCATGCCCGAGAGGATCAGTGAGCCCGGGTTGACTTTGTCTTGCCCGGCGTACTTCGGGGCGGTCCCGTGGGTCGCCTCGAAGAATGCGATCTCGTCGGACATGTTGGCTCCGGGAGCCATGCCCAGCCCGCCGACCTGCGCGGCGCACGCGTCGGAGAGATAGTCGCCGTTGAGGTTCGGCGTGGCGAGAATCGAGTACTCCCGGGGTCGCAGCAGAACCTGCTGGAAGATCGAGTCGGCGATGCGGTCCTTGATCAGCACGCGGCCCGCCGGCGTGCGGCCGTCGTGCTTGGCCCAGACCTCTTCTTCGCTGATCGTCTGTTCCGGGAACTCGTCGCGCGCCTCTTCGTATCCCCAGTCGCGGAAGGCGCCCTCGGTGAACTTCATGATGTTGCCCTTGTGCACCAGGGTGACGCTGGGCAGCCCTCGCGCGATCGCCGCGCGGATCCCCTTGCCCACGAGCCGCTTGGTGCCGAACGGCGAGATCGGCTTGATGCCGATTCCGGACTCGTCGCGGACCTTCTTGCCAAGCTCGGTGCTGAGGTACTCGATCAGCTTGTTCGCCTCGGGAGAGCCCGACTTCCACTCGATTCCGGCGTAGACGTCTTCGGTGTTCTCACGGAAGATGATGACGTCGAGGTCCTCGGGGCGCTTCACCGGAGACGGGACGCCGCGCACCCATCGCACCGGGCGGACGCAGGCGTACAGGTCGAGGACCTGCCGCAGCGTGACGTTGAGGCTGCGGATCCCCCCGCCCACCGGCGTGGTCAGCGGGCCCTTGATGGCGACGGAGAAGTCCCGCGCGGCCTGGACGGTCCCCTCGGGGAGCCACTCGCCAAACATGCGGTTGGCCTTCTCGCCGGCGAAGACCTCGTACCAGATGAACCCACGCTTGCCGCCGGATGCCTTCTCGACGGAGGCATCCAGCACGCGACGGGTGGCGTCCCAGATATCGGGCCCGATCCCGTCTCCCTCGATGAAAGGGATCACCGGGCGGTCGGGAACGATGATCTTGCCGTTGTCGTATCGAACTCGGTCCCCTTGGGGGGCTGCGGGAAAGGGTGCGGAAGGCACGGCGTTCTCCTCTTCGATGGGTCCTTGGCCGCGGAACGCGGTTGACGTGACGCTGAGGTGGAGCGATCGCTCACCCGGAAGGATCCAGTGCCCCGGCGGCTTGCGGACCGGAATGGCGCAGGTTATCACCCGCCGTCCGAGAGTGTCAACGAAGCGACGGACCGAAGAGATCCTTTGATTCCTCGTCAGTACTGGACGAGGGACCCTTCCCGTTTCGCCTTCCGGATCGCGACCCTCGAGAAGAGGATCCCGAGGGGCAACAGGATCGCGGTCAGCACCAGAAGGTAGGCCAGCGCCTCGTGCAGCTCCGACGACGGCAGTCCCTGGAGCAGGGAGCCCCGCACGATCCGCAGCGACCACGTGATCGGGAGGCAATCGGACACCCACCGGATCGACACGGGAAGCTGTTCCACCGGAAAGAAGACGCTGCCGAAGAAGGTCGTCAGGCCGCTCAAGAAGAAGTTGATCGGGTCGCCGCGCTTGAAATACAGAATGAACGACGCCGACAGGATTCCGAGCCCCGCGGACGACAGGAAGGTCAGCAGTACCCCGAGCAACAAGGCCCCGAGGCTGTTGGTGTGGAGCTGGACCCCGAAGACCAGCGTGGCGAACAACAGGTAGACCAGGACGCGTATCGCGCCATAGGTAAAGTCCCACGCCGCCGACGAGAAGATCACCATCGAGGTCGGCGTCGGTGAGACCAGCATCGCCTCCAGGGTCCCGAGGAGCTGCTCGTTCCGGATCTTGGCAGAAAACGAGTACAGCGCGGTCGAGAAGTAGTACTGGAACGCCAGGCCGACCAGCAGCCATTCGAACGGCGGGATGCCGTTGAGACCCTCGGTGGTGGGGTCGATCATCTTGGTGACGAAGAAAAACGCCAGGAGCGAGAAGAAGATCCCGACGATCTGGAAGATGAACGAGATGCGGTACGAGACCTCCGAGAGGAAGTCCCTCTTGAGGAACGCGAGGATCTTCATCAGATCGCGGGTCACGCGTCGTCCTCCGCGGGCTCACTCTTGAGGATGCGCGAGAAAGCGTCTTCCAGGTCGGGCTCCAGACGCTCACAGGACCTGATGACGACCCCGGCGGCGATCAGGGCACGAAGGGCACCGTCCAGGCTCGAGTCGGCATCGAGCGAGATCGTCACCCGCCGGCCGTCCTCGAAAGGCTCGTCGGCAACGACGGTGCAGCGTGCGTCGATCCTGGGGGGCCAGGCGGCGACCTCGAAGCGGTAACGGCGCTCCTCGATCCCCCAGCGCCTCACCTCGGCGACGGTGCCCACCTGTCGCACTCGTCCCTTCACCAGGATCGCGAGTCGGGAGCACAGCGCTTCCGCTTCCCGGAGGTTGTGCGTCGCCAGGATGATCGTCTTGCCGTCGCGCTCGTGAAGCCGCTCCCGGATGAATTCACGCAGCGCGAGTGAGGACGCCGGGTCCAGGCTCCGAGTCGGTTCGTCCATCAGGAGAATAGGCGGGTCGTGCAGCAGGGCACGCGAAATGGCCAGACGCTGTTTCATCCCCGACGAGTAGTCGGCGAAGCGTCGATCCGCCGCGTCGACCATGTTGACCTGCTCCAGGAGGTAGTCGATCCGCGACTCGATCTCGCGGCCGGGAACGTCGTACAGACGCGCGAAGAAGCGCAGGTTCTCCCGTCCCGAGAGGCGCCAGTAGAACGACCGCTCATCGGAGTGCACGAGACCGAGCTGGGGCTTGACCCGCGCCTCGTGAACCGTGTCCTCGCCGCCCAGCACCGCGCGTCCGGAATCGGGCAGCACCAGACACGAAAAGATCTTCAGCAACGTGGTCTTGCCGGCGCCATTCGGGCCCAGCAGGCCGAAGATCTCACCGGAGCGGACGTGGAGGTCGACTCCGCGCAGGGCGTGGATCTGCTCGGCCTTCCGGAATGGGTGGGTCAGGAGCTCCTTGACCGACCGTTTCCGGGTGAAGGACTTCTTCAGCTCGAAGGCCTCGACCGCGTGACTCAACCCTGCTCTCCCCCGCCCGAACTCTTGAATCGATAGCGGGGCATTCTAGCCCCTATGAGAGGCTCGACCCAGCGTAGCCGTGCTCGGGCCCGCCGGGGAGCTACTTCGGGACCGGTTGTTCTTCCAGGGGTTCGATCTAGTCGACCTTCTTGGAGACCTTCGGCTCGTCAGGTTCCGGCGTGGGGACGGCGTCCCGTTCCGCGAAGCGGATTCGCCGGACGAGATCCAGTGGGAGCGGAATCGTCTCGTCGACTCCGATCGTCACCAGGAACAGATCGTCTCGCCGTCGTACCGCGCGGGCCGTCAGGACCCGACCGTCCACCAGGACGATCTGGATCCGCGGGGGCCGGGCGTCCGTGGGGATCGCGGCTTCGCCCTCGGTGAAGCGAACCGACTCGACCAGCTCCGCCGGCACCGCGACGGCTCGATCCGCGGGAAGCTCGAGCAGGAAGAGGCCTTCCTTCTGCTCGACCGCCTGACCGACGAGTCGATCGCCGTTGGTCAGCACGATCTCGACGGCCGAGAACGCCTCGAGTGAGACAACCAAGGCAAGCACGATCGCCAGGATTCGAGCGGGGCGCGGCATGAGGGGCCTCCGGGTCGCGACCAGCATACCCTTGTTTCAACCCTCGACCCCTCGCCGGTTTCAATTCAGGATGAAATCGACGACGACGGTGATCTCGACCTCCACCGGCTCGCCCCCGTACCGACCGGGTTCATAGCGCCAGCGGCTCACCGCATCGATCGCCGCCTCGGTGAATCCGGCATCGAACGGTGGCTCGCTGAAGACCCGGATCGAAACGACGTGGCCTCGCTTGTCGATGATCGCTTTCAGCACGACCGTTCCCTCAAGCCGAATCCTGCGTGCCGCCGGAGGGTATTCCGCACGAGCGCGCCCGGGATGCGCGACCGGCAGGACCAGGCCCCGGGTGTCTTCCGGCAAGGGCCCCAGGATCGGTGGTGCTTCCGCGGGTGGCACGATGAACTCGACCCGGGGTGCGACCTCGCTGACCGGAAAATCGGTAGGACCGGCCTCCGGCTCCGGCATCACGTCGGGGGCGTCGGGATCCGGCAACGGTAGACGTCGTTTCCCGCTGACGGGCTCCGGTACGCGAGCCGGTTCGATCTCCGGAGGTTTCAGAATCGTGGGCGTGATGACGGGGCCCGGCTCCGGGGCTTTCGGCGGAGGGGGCGGTGCCGTCGAAGGTAGCGGCACGAACAGCACAGCGAAGTGCACCAGGATTGCGGCGGCCATCGCTCTGCGCAACAATCGCTGGTCCTGCACACGAGCGACGGCACAACTCGACACGCAGGAATAACGGGGATCGAGATCGGTCAAGGTCACGCGGCACCTCCTGCCACGCCCCCGTAATCGAGCATACCCTTCGACTGAGACGGCAACCGGGATCCCGTCAGCGGCCGCGGTACCGGGCCCGCAACACCTCCGAACACTGGTGTATACTGGGCTATTACACGGTTTTTCGGGGGACCCGACTCATGACGACGACCCGCGAGTCGATGCGTCGCGACAAGCTGGTGGTCGTCTCGAACCGTCTTCCTTACAACCTTCCCCGGGAGACGACCGATCGCCGTCCGAAGCGAAACATCGGGGGTCTCGTCAGCGCCCTCGAGCCCGTGCTGGCCCGCCGGGGCGGAAGCTGGATCGGATGGGACGGGATCTACCTGCCCTCGGCGAGCGCGGTCTCGGCGCAGGCCGATAACCCTCGGGGTGTGCGCACGGACAACGGCATCGACCTCCACGGCGTGCCGCTCAGCGAGCGAGAGATCTCACGCTATTACCACGGCTTCGCGAACCGCGCGCTGTGGCCGCTGTTTCACGATCGCCTGCCGACCTCGGTTTTTAATCTCGAAGACTATGCCGCCTACGTCCGCGTCAACCGTCGCTTCGCGGAATCGGTGGTCACTCGAGCCGATCCGGGCGATCGGGTTTGGGTCCACGACTATCACCTCATGATGGTTCCCGGCTTCCTGCGGGAGCTGGGCTTCAGGGGACGTGTGGACTTCTTTCTCCACATTCCCTTTCCCCCGCTGGAGCTCTTCCGCGCGCTGCCGTGGTGCAGGGAGTTATTGAAGGGCCTGCTGGCGGCTGACACCGCGGCCTTTCACATCCGCGGCTATCGCGACAACTTCGTCCGGGTCGCGGAGTCGATCGTCGGCGCGCGACCGCGCCAGGTCGTCAGCGGCGACGAGGTTGTCCTGGAGCACGCAAGCGGTAAGTCGGTCGCCGCCGCGGTTCCCATCGGTATCGACGTCGGGGAGTTCGAGAGGATCGCCGAGTTGCCGTCGGTCGAGGCGCGCGCCAAGCGCATTGCGGCGGCCCACGGCGGCCGGAAGATCATCTTTGCCGCTGATCGGCTCGACTACACGAAGGGGATCGTTCGACGTTTCCGGACCCTCGACAAGTTCTTCGCCCGGCGCCCGGATGCCGTGGGCAAGATCGACGTGGTTCAGATCGTGGTGCCGAGCCGCCACCAGGTCGAGGAGTACCGCGCCCTGAAGCGAGCGATCGACGAGGAGGCCGGGCGGATCAACTCCCAGTATGGTCTCGAAGATTGGGTTCCCATCCGCTACCTCTACCGCGGGCTCGATCGCGAAGACCTGATCGCGCATTACAAGGCTGCGGCCGTCGCGATGGTGACCCCCCTCAAGGACGGAATGAACCTGGTGGCGCCCGAGTTCGTCGCGTCGCGAACCGACGGCGACGGTGTCCTTATCGTCAGCGAGCTCGCTGGGATCGCAGAGCGGGTTCCGGGAGCCCTTGTGGTGAACCCGTACGACGACGCCGCGGTTGTCGCGGCGCTCGACGCGGCACTCGAGATGGACCCGACCGAGCGCAGGGAACGGATGTCCTCGCTGCGCAAGAGCGTGCGCGCGAATCCCGTTTCCCGGTGGGCCGAGCGCTGTCTCGGCCTGGGCGGGACCGCGCGCTTCCAGTCGGCGAAAACGTTGAAGCGGGGTATCTCGCCCGCACTGCCCGACGCGCCGTCCCTGGAGTCCTAGATTCGTGCCCCGTGACGCCGCCGGCCGCCTGGCCGCACGAGTTCACCGCGCGGCGCGCCGAACGGGCGCGCGGCGAGCTCTTCTCCTCGACCTGGACGGCACCCTGGCCCCGATAGCCCCGACCCCTGAATCGGCCCGAGTTCCCCGGGCCACGCTCCAGGCTCTGCGCGACCTCGTGGCCCAGGGCTGGACCATCGCCATAGTCTCGGGTCGCCCGTCATCTCAGGTTCGCGGCCTGATTCCCGTCCGCGCCGTCAGGGTCTTCGGCAGCCACGGCCTGGAGGGCAGCTGGACGGTAGGCCGCGCGACCACGCTGTCCCCGTCGATCCGCAAGCGCCTGGCCTTGCTGGCTCGAGACGGCGCCAGGCTCGCGGCAACCACTCCGGGTGCACGCGTGGAGCGAAAGCCCGCAGGCGTGGCCTTTCACGACCGCAAGGTCCGACCCACTCGGCTGCGTCGCTGGCGAGACCGGCTCCGCGCCTGGCTGGAAGAGCAGAACCTCGAGGGACTGGAAACCCTGAGAGGACGCCGAGTCCTCGAGCTGCGCCCCACAGGGGTTCACAAGGGAAACGTGGCGACGCGCCTTCTGGAACGATCCCCTACCCCGGAGCACGCAGACGAGAGCCTGGTGGCCATCGGCGACGACCGCACCGACGAGGATCTGTTCAAGGCCATCGGAAAGCGAGGCTTGACGATCAGAGTCGGCAGGGCGGGAGTCGGCACCGCCGCGCGAGAACGCCTGCCCTCGCCGATCTCGGTGGAACGCTTCTTGACCTTTCTGGCCGAGGCAGACGAACCCGCGACGGGAGCTCAGAGCGCGGCCAGGGCCTTGTCGTAGTCGGGCTCCTGCGTGATCTCCGGAACCTGTTCCGTGTAGACGACGTTGTCGTCCTCGTCCAGGACGATCACGGCCCGCGAGCATATCCCGGCCAGCGGCCCATCGGTGATCAAGACTCCGTAGTCCTTGGCGAAGAACTTCGCACGCATCAGGGAGAGCGCCACCACCCCGTCGATCCCCTCGGTCTCGCAAAACCGCTTCTGCGCAAACGGCAGGTCGGCCGAGATCACCAGAACAACGGCTTTCCCCGCCGCCTTCTCGTTGAAGACCCGCGTCGACACGGCGCAGACGGGGGTGTCGAGGCTGGGCACGATGTTCAAGACCTTCTTCTTGCCCTGGAACGCCTCGAGCCCGACGTCCTCGAGATCGGCGTTGGTCAGCTTAAACTCGGGAGCCCGGCTCCCGACCGCCGGAAGCTCTCCGATGGTCTGAACTGGATTGCCCTTCAACGTCACGGTGGCCATGTGTGTTTCCCTCCTCACTGCACGGTTCAAAAACCGCAGGGTATCACGGTGAAGACCGGGGTCGATTAGACTGTAACCTGCCCTGCGGGTCCCGCGTCTCCATCACCAGGAGGGCCGAGCCATGCTCAAGCGCGCTGCCGCCGTCTACGTTGTTGCTTTGTGCCTGGCGGTCGCCGCACCGGCATCGGAAGACCCCACACCGCAGAAGCCGAGCACGGTCGAGCTGCGCGGCAAGGTCTCGAATCCCGACGGCGAGCTTGTCTCCGGGGCTACCGTTCGCATTCGACCGGTACCGCCCGACGAATCCCGACGAGCATCTCGACCCGCCGATCGGCCGGAGACGGCCGTCGTGAAGACCGGCGAAGACGGCACGTTCCACGCGCCGAAGCTCGTCGGCAAGACGTTCCGGGTCCGGGTCGAGGCCGACGGCTTCGCGCCGTTTACCGAAGACGACATCCCGGGCGGCGCCTCCCTGAACGTCAGGCTCTCGCGCGGACACCCCCTGGCGGGGACCGTTCTCGGCCTTCGTGGCGGAGAGCCGATCCCGGGCGCCACGGTCCGAGCCTGCGACCCCGAGGCGGCACCCTTCGGCGACGAGGCCTGCCGCGAGACGGAAAGCAAAGAGGGTGGCGGGTTCACCCTCGTCGATCTCCCCCGCGGCACGGTGACGATCGAGGTGCTGGCGAAGAACCACGCGCGAGAACGACTGCCGAACGTCACGGTGCCCCCTTCCGAGTCGGACGACGGAAAGCCGCGTGCCCTGGAGATCTTCCTGAAGCCGGGAGGGGACCTCACCGGCCGCGTGGTCGATCTCGAGGACGGTCCGGTGGAGGATGCCCTGGTCAGGCTACGACCCCGCGACCAGCAGCTCCGGGACGTTGTCCGGGGGGGCGCGTCGTCCCCGGAGGAACGGACCGACGCGACCGGCCGCTTCGCCTTCGAGGGCCTGCCCTCCGAGGTCGCCTACACCGTCCGGGTCTCGGCCGAGGGGTTCACCTCGGCGGAGGAAGGACCGGTAAGCGTGAAACAGGGGGCCGCGGTCTCCGACCTGACGATCCGGCTCGGATCCGGCGCGACCCTGAAGGTGCGTCTGATCGATGGGGACGAGAACCCGGTCTCGGCCCTCGACGTCGAGCTGTCGTCAGTTGAGAGTCAGGCGCAAGGGCGTGGGCGTGGCCGAGGGCGAGGCCGAGGGCGAGGGATGTTCGGAGGAGGAGGAGGACGCCCGGTCAGCGAGGAACAGATCGAGTCGGACGGTGACGGGCGCTTCACCGTCAGCAGGCTTCTTCCGGGCAGCTACACCGTTCGTTTGATTCCCGAGGATTTCGCCGAGGTCGAGAAGGAAGACGTCCGGCTGCGTGAGGGCGGAACGATCAATCTCGGAACGATCGTCGTCCACGAGGGAGAGCGGATCACCGGGATCGTGACCGACGACGCGATGGAGCCGATCGAGGGCGCCGAAGTCCGC
>Ga0316187_10000514_pt1 | contig 30491 bp, 24 predicted proteins | sample CroRivburrow1_MG_FD_204927 | JGI IMG/M metagenome (GOLD analysis project Ga0316187, IMG submission 204927) | Coastal sediment microbial communities from Maine, United States - Cross River worm burrow 1 | ecosystem: Environmental > Aquatic > Marine > Coastal > Sediment | place: USA: Maine... | reverse complement strand
CGTATGCCAGGAACCCTCGCAGTGATGACTGTTCAAGCTCTGCGTTGCCAAAGAAGTGCAGCAGGGTGAGGGCGACAAACGGCAGGACACCGGCGTAACCTAGTGCCCGTGCCGATTGCGGAAGAGTTTTACTGGCAGCATGAATCATATTTGTATCGCTATCGTATATTTATATCAACTATATTATCCGATTGAATTATATTTTGTATAGTTTTATTGGCTATAATGCCCGAATAACTTGCAATGCATCACAGCCGCCCATGAAACTACGCAACAGAAAGACTGCCCTGCCCCTCTACTGCATAATTCACGGCATACTGATGGCCTCTAAAACCCAACAGGGAGCAAAAGCCGGGTGAATTGGAAAAAGACCCTTCTGATTTGTGCCACCGTCCTGCTAATGGCGGCCATGTCGCTGATCGCGATTTACTCGACCGAACCGACCGCGCAGCGCACCAGTTCTTCGAAGCAGACCGCCATGCTCGTGGAAGTGACTCCCGTCGAGTTCGGCACGTTTCGCCCGACCATCACTGCCATGGGCACTGTAAGGCCGGAAAAGGAGATTTCTCTGCGCCCGCGAGTCAGTGGCGAAGTTATTTCGATCGCGGATTCTTTTACGCCAGGCGGATTCGTAAGTGCGGGAGATACATTGCTGCAGATCGACCCGTCGGATTATGAGGCAGAGTTGCTCGAACGGCAAAGTGAACTGCACCAGGTGTCCGCTGACCTGGAACTTGAGTTGGGCCGCCAGGAACTGGCGCGAGATGACTATGAAGATCTGCAGGGGACAATCTCTTCCGATTACAAGGCCCTGGTGCTTCGTGAGCCCCAGATGAAAACTGCACAGGCACGCGTGGAAGCCGCCCAGGCCGGATTGAAGCGTGCGCAGCTCAACCTTGACCGCACGCGTATTCGCGCACCCTTCGCAGCCCAGGTTCTGACACAGGAAGCCAACGTCGGCTCACAGGTTGCACCGGGCGACACCCTCGGGCAACTGGTCGGGACTGATTTCTACTGGGTAGAGGCTGCTGTGCCGGTTTCAAACCTTCGCTGGATCGAATTGCCGGGCAACTCAGGGCCGACGGGTTCCGCGGCCAAAATCAGGAATCGCTCCGGCTGGCAGGAAGACACCTATCGCGAGGCGCGGGTGCACAGCCTGATTGGCGCACTGGAAAGCGAGACCCGGCTGGCGCGTGTGCTGCTGACCGTTGCCGACCCCCTTGCACATGACGAGGCTTCAGCCGGCATGCCGCCCCTGATGGTCGGATCGTTCGTGGAAGTCCGGGTCAAAGGCAAGCCGATTGAAAACGTCATCCGGCTGGAACGTGACTACCTGCGCCAGAATGACACGGTGTGGGTCAACGCCGGGGGCGTGCTCGAGATCCGGACGGTGCAGCTCGCATTCCGGGACAAGCGCTATGCCTACATCAGTGATGGATTGAGTGCAGACGACCTCGTGGTTACCACCAACCTGGCCTCGGTGGCCGAAGGCGCCAGGCTGAGGCTGGAAGGCTCAGAGGGCAGCGAATGAACCAGCAGACCGGATCATCCGGTAACGACGGACGTTCGCTGGACAGTTCCATTGCCTGGATGGCGCAGCACTCGGTTGCCGCCAATCTGCTGATGATCCTGCTCATCGGGGGCGGCATCTGGACCGCTTTCAACATGCAGAAGGAAGTCTATCCTGAGTTCGAGCTGGATATCGTCGAGGTTCGTGTCGGCTACCCCGGGGCTGCGCCGGCCGAGGTAGAGCAAGGCATCCTGCGGCCCGTCGAAGAGGCCATCCGGGGAATCCAGGGCATCAAGGAAATTGCCTCGACAGCGCGGGAAGGTTCCGGCACGGTGCGTATAGACCTGGTGACAGCCACGGAACGGATGAAGGCTTTCCAGGAGATCGACCAGGCGGTGAATCGAATCCGCACGTTCCCCGTCGATACCGAAAAACCCGAAGTTCGCCTGCTCACTCAGCAACGCGAAGTCATCTCGCTTGGCCTCTATGGCCCTGTCGACATCTGGACATTGCGCAAGCTGGCCGAACAACTTCGTGACCGTTTGCTCAGCGACCCGCTGATCACCCAGGTTCAGCTGGGCAACGTTCCGGACTATGTGACCCACGTGGAAATTCCCCAGCACCGCCTGCGCGAGTTCGGTCTGACCCTGGGACAGGTGGCCGGTATCATCCGGCGTTCCAGCGAGGATGTGCCGGCCGGTACGGTGGAAACCAGCGCGGGAGAAGTACTGCTTAGGCTGACGGGGCGCCGGCAATGGGCGGACGAGTTTCAGCAGATTGAAATAGTCAGTACCCAAAGTGGCGCCTCGGTGACGCTTGGCGACATCGCCACCATCACCGACGGCTTTGAAGAAGCCGGGTTTCATTCACAGTTCAACCAGCAGCCATCGGTGGAAGTCGAAATCTACCGGATCGGCGACCAGTCACCACTGGAGATCGCCGACCGAGTGAAGGCCGTGATGGCGGACTTCGAGACCACGCTGCCGGAAGGCGTCACCTGGCGAATCGATGGTAACAGCGCCAGGGATTATGAACAGAGGTTGTCGCTGTTGCTGGAAAACGGCTTCATGGCGATCGGCATTGTCCTGCTGATTCTTGCCGCTTTCCTCGAGATCCGCCTGGCATTCTGGGTCATGATGGGAATGACCATTTCCTTCGTTGGAAGCCTGCTTTTCCTGCCGGCCATCGGCGTCAGCATCAACATGATTTCGATGTTCGCCTTCCTGGTCGCGCTGGGAATCGTCGTGGATGACGCCATCGTCGTCGGCGAAAACGTTTACGAGTATCGCCAGGAAGGCCTGAGCCACATGGATGCCGCCATTCGGGGGGCGCAGGAAATTGCAAAACCGGTCACCTTCAGCATCATCACGACCATTGTCGCCTTCGTACCGCTGCTGTTCATGCCCGGAACCACCGGAAAGTTCTGGTGGCCGCTGCCGGCAGTGGTCATCACCGTACTGGCCATCTCGCTGCTGGAAGCACTGTTTATACTGCCGGCGCACCTGGCGCACAGTTCGAGCACACCGCATACCGGCGCCGGCCGGCGCCTGCATGAGATGCAGCAGTCGTTTGCCAGGGGCTTCAGCCACTTCGTCAACACACATTACCGACGCTTCCTGGACATGTGCCTGCGCCATCGCTACATCACGTTGAGCACGGCACTTGCGCTACTGCTTGTGGTTGGCGGCTATGCCGGCAGCGGACACATGGGCATGATCATGATGCCGCAGGTGGCCGCTGATGAAATCGAAGCAGGGATTCGCCTGCCGGTTGGCACCACGCCCGACCAGGCCGCCAGGGTGGCCCATGAAGTCACTCAATCGACCCGTCGCATGTTTGACGAGCACGACCTTTACCGGGTAGCAGAAGGCATCAAGACCAATGTTCGCGGCGGCAGTTTCATCGACGTCGAAATCGTCATGAAACCGCCAGATGAACATGACACAACCGCAGAGGAAATCATTGCCCTGTGGCGTGATCAGATTGGCGATATCGCCGGCGTCCACCAGATCACGTTCGAAGCGGAGCGAGGCCCGGGCGGTTGGCGGCAGGACATCAGCATCGACCTGAGCCATGCGAACATCGAGGTATTGGAACTGGCCAGCAAGGCCTTCGTTGAACGGGTCAGCGAATTCGAAGGCGCCGTGAACGTGAACGACAATTACAACAGGGGCAAGGCGCAGTTCGATTTTACGTTGCTCCCCGAGGGCAAAAACCTCGGCCTGACACCGGCAGGTGTCGGCCAACAGGTAAGGGATGCATTCTTCGGGGCATTGGCGGTACGCCAGATCAGGGGCACCGATGAAATCGAGGTCCGTGTCAAACTCCCGAAAGAAGACCGTAAGGATATCCAGTCATTTTCGGATTTGGTCATACGCACTCCCGCTGGCACAGAGGTGCCATTGCTGGACGTCGTGGAGGTTAAACGTGGCGAAGCATTCAGTTCGATCAACCGGCGAAACGGCCGGCGCGTGGTCAACGTGAGCCTGGATGTCGAACCCAAACGCAATGTGTCACGGGTGCTGCAGGCCATCCAGTCTGAAACCTTACCGCAACTCCGGACCGAGAACCCCGGCCTGACCTGGACGTTTGAAGGCAGCCAGGCGGAAATGCGTGATTCCACCGCCACGTTGTGGGGTGGTTTCGGGCTGGCCATGGCTGTTGTTTATGCCCTGCTGGCCATCGCTTTTGGCAGCTATCTGCAGCCCCTGATCGTGATGTTCGCGATCCCCTTCGGCGTGATCGGTGCGGTCATCGGCCACATCCTGCTCGGCTTTGACCTGTCGCTGATCAGCTTCATGGGAGTCATTGCCCTGTCCGGCGTGGTGGTCAACGATGCGCTGATCATGATCGATATGGCCAATCGGCGCAGAGAGGAAAGCACGGTGTTCGAAGCGATTCACAATGCGGGACTGAGACGCTTCCGGCCCATCATCCTGACTACACTCACCACCTTCGGCGGCCTGACCCCGATCATTCTCGAAACTTCCAGGCAGGCGGCCTACCTGGTGCCAATGGCGATATCGCTGGGTTTCGGCATCGTATTCGCCACGGCCATCATCCTGGTATTGGTACCCTGCCTGTATATGATCCTGGAGGACTTTCATGCGCGCAGTGCACGCTAGCACTGCGCCGTGCTACATATTCCGCCGGTATTCGCCGCCAACATCGTACAAAGCGTGTGACATACTCCCCAGCGAACAGCACTTGGCCGCATCCATCAGCGCCTCGAACGTGTTCTGCCTGTCCCGTGCCACTTGCTGCAGGCGCCTGAGCTGAACATTCCCGTTTTCACGGTGGACCTCACAGAAGTTCTCGACATTGAATACCTGCTGGTCTTTTTCACTCTCGGAACTGCGCATCAATTCGATCTCGCCGACTTCACCGTGCCCGCCGTCGGGCGGAAGGAATGTATTGACGCCCACGATAGGGAACGTGCCGTCGTGCTTCATGCTTTCGTAATACAGGCTTTCTTCCTGGATTTTGCTGCGCTGGTACATGGTGTCCATGGCGCCCAGTACGCCGCCACGTTCTGAAATCCGCTCAAATTCCTGGTACACGGCTTCCTCCACCAGGTCGGTCAGTTCGTCCACGATAAAACTGCCCTGCCAGGGGTTTTCACAGAAATTTAAACCCAATTCTTTGTTAATAATCATCTGGATAGCGATAGCTCTTCGCACAGATTCTTCAGTCGGCGTTGTGATCGCTTCGTCATAGGCATTGGTGTGCAGGCTGTTGCAATTATCAAACAGCGCATACAAGGCCTGCAACGTCGTGCGGATGTCGTTGAACTGGATTTCCTGCGCATGCAGGCTGCGGCCGCTGGTCTGGATATGGTACTTCAGCATCTGGCTGCGGCGGTTGGCGCCGTACCGTTCGCGCATGGCGCGGGCCCAGATGCGACGGGCTACCCGGCCGATCACCGTGTACTCGGGATCCATGCCATTGCTGAAGAAGAAACTCAGGTTCGCTGCAAAGGCGTCAATGTCCATACCCCGGGCCAGGTAGTATTCGACGATGGTAAAGCCGTTACTCAGTGTGAACGCCAACTGGCTGATCGGATTCGCGCCAGCCTCGGCGATGTGATAGCCGGAAATCGAAACACTGTAGAAGTTACGCACGCCATGATCGACGAAGTATTGCTGGATATCACCCATCATCCGCATGGCAAATTCGGTCGAGAAGATGCACGTGTTCTGAGCCTGGTCTTCTTTCAGGATATCGGCCTGCACGGTACCGCGAACCTTTGTCAGGGTTTCCGCCCTGATTCTTCGGTAGGTTTCCGCGTCAACCAGCTTATCGCCGGTAATGCCCAGCAACGCCAGGCCAAGACCGTTATTGCCCTCCGGCAACTGACCCAGGTAATGGGGTTGCAGCCGCCCCTGGAAATGCTCGGCGATCTTCTTTTTCGCCTCATCCCATTTACCATGCTTATGCAGGTACAGCTCGATCTGCTGGTCGATGGCCGTGTTCATGAAGAACGCCAGCATCATCGGCGCAGGGCCATTGATCGTCATCGAAACCGAGGTATTGGGCGCGCACAGGTCGAAGCCCGAATAAAGTTTCTTCATGTCATCCAGCGAAGCAATGGATACACCGGAATTTCCGACCTTGCCGTAGATGTCGGGACGCGTATGCGGGTCTTCGCCATACAGCGTCACCGAATCAAACGCCGTGCTCAGCCGAACCGCCGGCTGGCCCTTGGCGAGCAAGTGAAAACGACGATTGGTCCGCTCCGGCGTGCCTTCTCCGGCAAACATGCGGATCGGGTCTTCGCCAGCCCGTCGATACGGAAAGACGCCGGCGGTGTAGGGATAGTACCCGGGCAGATTTTCTCGCATCAGGAAAGACAGCAGTTCTCCCCAGTCCGCATCCCTGGGCATGCCTATCTTGGGTATTTGCAGGCGGCTGAGGGATTCCCGGTAGTTGGAACCGGTGATTTCCCGGCCACGTACTTCATAGGCATGCTGCTCGGTGCGCAATCCTTTCTTGCGCTCCGGCCACCCTCGCAGCAATTGCACCGCATCTTCATTCAATTCGCCGATAGCGCTGTCATAGCGCTGGCGCAACAGCAACAGGGAGCGGTCTGCGTGCTCCTCCCGCAAGGCGAAAGAAACATAACGCGCAAAAGGCTCAGGCAGGTGTTCATCCTTGAGCGCCCGGAGTGACTCGTAGTAATTTTGTGCCTTGCTGGCTGCCTCCGCCTGGCGCTCAATGTCTGCATTGATCGCCCGGCCCTGTTCGGAAATCTCAGACAGGTAACGGCTGCGCTGGCCCGGAATCAATACCGTGGCCTTGGGTGCTTTGACCCGGGTATCAACATCTGGCGACCAGCTTTCTGCAGGCAAATTCAATTTTTCACGCAACAAGCGGCACAGGTTGACGAACATCCAGGTCACACCGGGATCATTGAACTGGCTCGCGATGGTCGGATACACGGGAATGTCCTCATCAGTGGCCTGGAACGCCAGGTGGTTACGTTTCCATTGCTTACGAACGTCTCGCAGGGCGTCCTCGGCCGCGCGCTTGTCAAATTTATTCAGCACGACCAGTTCCGCATAGTCCAGCATGTCAATCTTTTCCAACTGGCTCTGGGCGCCGAAATCACTGGTCATCACGTAGATCGGAAAATCCACCATGTCGACGATCTCGGAATCGGACTGGCCGATGCCGGCGGTTTCCACGATCACCAGGTCAAAGCCGGCTGATTTCAGAAAAGCGATGGCGTCTTGCAAAATAGCTGAAGTGGCCAGGTGCTGGCGCCGCGTGGCCATGCTGCGCATGTAGATGTTTTCATTGCGCAGCGAGTTCATGCGGATGCGGTCACCCAGCAAGGCGCCACCGGTGCGCCGACGCGTGGGATCCACTGCCAACACCGCGATTTTCATGCCGGGAGCGCTTTGTCCGAAGCGATTCAGCAACTCGTCGGTCACTGATGATTTGCCGGCTCCACCCGTGCCGGTGATCCCCACCACTGGAGCCTGCTTCTCCCTGCCCTGCCATTCACGACGTTTCAGCTTCAGCTCGGCTTCACCGAACACCTGGTCTTCCAGGGCGGAAATCACGTTCGCGATAGTCTTGGCATTATCCAGGTCCAGCTGGCCGGGAAACTCGGTGGGTATGCGCCGATCCGCGGCGCGCTTGACCACGTCCTCGATCATCTCCACCAGCCCCAATTGCATACCATCATCCGGATGGTAAATCCGTTCGATGCCATAGGCTTCCAGTTCGCGGATTTCGTCCAGCGTGATGGTGCCGCCTCCGCCACCAAAAACGCGGATATGCTCTGAATCGCGCTCTTTGAGCAGATCCACCATGTACTTGAAAAACTCGATATGGCCGCCCTGGTAGGAAGAGATGGCAATGGCGTCGGCGTCTTCCTGGATGGCCGCACGCACAATGTCCAGCACACTGCGGTTGTGTCCCAGGTGGATAACCTCCGCTCCCTGCGCCTGGATCAGCCGGCGCATGATGTTGATCGCGGCATCATGGCCGTCAAACAGGGAGGCGGCGGTCACGAAGCGCAACGGTGTGCTCGATTCTGTTTTTGCCTGCGGTATCAGGTCGGCGGGTCTGCTCATCGGCTCATTCCTTCAATCCAGTCAACTATTGTACAAGGAGTCACACTTTCCTGCTCCAGCGCGGCCCCTGGGGTTACCCATCACTCACTTCCAGGCAAAATTGATCACGAATTCCAGACTTATTGTTTAGCCAATTCTGCCGACACACCAAATCCCTCAACCATGCGGGTTTGAACTAAATTTAGCCAAATTTGCATATTTTTGAAGGAAGGCGTATGGTAGGAGTATCAAGAAGGGGGGAGCACACGGAAAGGCTCTTTAACGCACGGGATGGCGGAATATCTCGCCACCCGACAAAAGTGTGTCGGGATACGCAGTGGGGGACGGGTCGGTCCCCCCTGCACCTAATTCGGACCAACTGCAAAAGAAATCACACATAAAAAAACCCCCGCACGGTGGCGGGGGCCTTCTGTCGACTTGATGATTCGACTTAGCTTGCAACTACGTTGGTGGCCTGCGGGCCTTTCGGACCGTCTTCCACGTTAAACGTAACAGCCTGGCCTTCTGCCAGCACCTTGAATCCGTCAGCCTGGATAGCAGAGAAGTGAACAAACACGTCCTTGCTGCCATCTTCGGGAGAGATGAAACCGAATCCTTTGGATTCGTTGAACCACTTTACAGTACCTGTCGTCATTTTGATTTACCTTTGAAATAATAAAAATATGATCAATCGCTTATCTCAAAAAACCAAAATTCGTAGAATACTGATTTGAAATCTGAGAAGACCTGTTGGACACGCAACTAACCTGTTAACCAAACCCGGCTTGACCTCAACAAGCGTCATAACCTTAATACGGGTCTGGCGGCGTCACAGTATAGGTAAACGCTGCCATTTACAAGCTAAATCTTTGATTTATTTAGAGCGGACCCCTGGCTTCGTCCATCAGTTCGCCTGCCCGTCAGACCTGGCATCCCGAATATACTGATCCAGCATCCGCACGCCGTAGCCCGAATATCCTTTCGGCACCGTGGGCAGGGGGTCCTCCTGGAAATCAACCCCCGCGATGTCAAAATGCGCCCAGACCTGGCCCGGCTGGATGAAGCTACCGATAAAGGCCGCACCCGTGCTGGCTCCGGCCCTGCCACTGCTGCCGTTCAACACGTCAGCGATTGGCGAACTGATTTGTTCATAGTGCAAGGGATCCAGCGGCAGTCGCCAGGTGGGTTCACCCGCCTGCCTGGCGGCGGCGGTCAACTGCCCGGCAAGCGCATCATTATTACTGAACAGGCCGGAATAGCCCTCGCCCACGGCACGAGAAACCGAGCCGGTCAGTGTGGCCACATCGATCAGCACATCCGGCGAATATTCCTGCTGTCCATACCAAACAGCATCCGACAATACCAGGCGGCCCTCGGCGTCAGTGGATTTGATTTCAATGGTTTTACCGGACATGGATATCAATACATCGCCCGGGCGTGTAGCGCGGCTCCCGGGCATATTCTCCGCCAACGCTGCCAGCGCGACCAGGTTTGTCCCTGCTTGCCGGCGAGCAGCAGCGAGCACCGTCGCAGATACAACTGCAGCGCCCGTCATGTCGGCCTTCATCCGGCCCATACCATCGTTGCCCTTAAGTGAGATCCCACCCGAGTCAAAAGTGATACCTTTCCCGGCGAGAACGAGTGGCGGTTCGTCGGCTCCGCCGTTGTACTCGACAACCAATAGCCTCGGCGGACGCGCCGATCCCTGGCCCACACCCAGGTGTGCACCCATGCCCTGCTGGGCCAGTTCTTTTTCGTCCAGCACGCGAATGCGCACATTTGCCAGGCCTTTGAAGGCGTCACGTACACGCTCGACAAACGACTCGGGATAAATCACATTGGCGGGTTCGGCTGCAAGGTCCCGGGCCAGGTAGACCGAAGATGCCAGGTGGACGAGGTCATTGTTGTACTGGTCAGCGGCGGACGGATCGTCACCCAGGAAAGTCACTTTCCCTCGCAGGGCGGAATCGACGCGGTCCTGCTGATAACGGTCGAAGCGATAGTCACCCAACAGGAAACCAAGTGCCACGCGAGAGGCATTGGCATCCGGCGCCCTCTTCACACCCTGCCACAATACGTTCAGAGGCGCGCCATTGGAACCGTCGTTAAGCGCAGCAACCCGTCCTCCAAAGTTTTCAGCAGCAACCCGATCCAGCGTTTCCGAACCGACTCCTATGACATCGATGCGAGCATAGGGCCTGACGCCAAACAGGGTCAGGGTTTCTCCAACCTTGCCGGTAAACTTGGCCTCGGACAGGGCCAGTTTCAGACTTCCACCCGTTTCTTCGTTCACTGCCGCAGCAATGCCGCTTAAAGTGCCGTCTTCGGTCACAGGCAAAGCGATCGCGCCCTCTGCCGGCAACCGGTACTCCGCGAATCCAATGGCGCGCATGGCATGCGCGGGCGCCGCCAGGATAAAAACAACCAGCATCAGCAGGGCCATAATTGTTTTAGGCATATCGAAATTCCTGTTCAATAAATGAAAGCGATGTACGCGACGACGAAAAACATCAGCAGGTAAACCCAGCGTGCGATTGCATTGGCCCGCAGTGCCTTTTCCATCCGGTCGGAACTCGCCCAGCGGCTGCCGATGACGGCCACACCAAGGGCGATGAACACCATCAGGGTACACCCCAATACGAAATAATCTGCCCGCGTCAGGTAGGACACCTTGGGCAGCCCCAGACGAATGCTGACACCGAGCGCAATCAGCGAGAATATCGATGCGGTTGAAATGGCAATACGTGGCGGAACAATATTGGGTTGCAACCAGAATACCGTCCACGCCATGAAAATAATCAGCGACATCGGTACCAGCATGGTCAACACGTAGTAATCGGAATCGCGTTTGGCCTCGATGACATAGGTCAAACGAGGCAATTCGGAACCATCGGACGGCACCACGAATACGCTAAGCTCCGGTTCGAGTTCTTTGAGATGCCAGCCCTCTACGCTGAATTGATCTGAATGACTGATGAGGCTGGAAGAAAGGGAAAACTGCATTTCATCAGTGGAGTACTGATAGGAAACAATATCGACAGGCAGCCGCTGCGTGTCGAATGGAAATTCCTGGAACTCGAGATTAGCCGCCAGTTCGCCCGTCATTCGGTTCTTGACCTTCGCATTACCCAGGTCATCGACCTCAACGCCTTCCCGCAAATGGTAGTTGAGCCCGCGGTTGTTCAGAATCAGCGCCCGCGGTGTCCAGATGCCGTCAAGGGACATGAAACGCGTCTGCCCCTTCCTTTCTTCCTCGGGCAACGCAAGACGAGGGTCCTGCCAGCGCACGACGATGAACATGTCGATATTGAAGCGCTGATTGACGTCATCTATTTCATCAATGTCGATGATGAATGCACCCACTTCAACAACCAACGGTTCCCCGCCCGCCGAGGGGCGTTCTCCAAGCAATACTGAAGGGTCGAATTCTGGTGCGACAGCCCACGCTCCGCGGCTGGCAAGGATCAGTAACAGCACCACCGCAAGAAGCACACCTGACCTGGCCAAAACAGCTGGAATCACCGCAAGTTTCAAACTGAACATATGTGACCTTTTTTCGAACACCTTAAACACAGTGGTCGAGTATAGCGGTCCACACCGTCAACTTCAGAATTCGGTTTTCGGGCCGGTGATTCCAGCGGATTCCTCATTGCCCCATGGTGCTTTCCAATTTCTCCATGGTCAACGAAGCAGTCAGCGCGCCGCGGGCGACCGGATCAACACCAATTTCGGTCAGAAAAGCATCTATCGATCCATACCGTTCATCCACGCTTGCGTAAAAGGCCTCCAGCATCTCCGGGCGCACGCCCACGATGGGAGACCAGGCGTTGGCTGATGGTGATCTGCCGGCACTCCGTCCGTGACCGGATTTTCTGCTTTCCCTGGCCATGAAAGCCGCTTTTGCTTCAGTACGCGCCATCTCGTTGGTCAGCAGAAATTCATCCATGATGGTCTCACGCTCCACGCCCAATGCCTCCAGGATCAGCGTGACGGCGACGCCTGCGCGGTCTTTACCCGCATTACAATGTATCAGGACAGGCCAGTTGGATTCGTCCAGCACCACTTCCATGAGTTTCTTATAACTTTGCGGTCCTTCCTCCGCGATCATCCGATAGCCGGCGACCATGTGCTCGAGAGCCTGCTGTTCGGTAAACCGGTTCTTCTTCATCATCCTGCGCTGTGCATTGAACCAGTCGTTTTGGGAGTCGCCCACCGGAAAGTGATAGAACCGGGGCGGGTTATCGCCCTGCCAAACCGTCGGTGCATGGTCGTGCTCTTTGTTTGTCCGCAAGTCGATGACCGTTTTAACGCCTATCTCCTCGAGTTTCTGAAAATCACTTTCTGTCAGCCGTGAGAGGTTTTCTGAACGAATGATCTGTCCCTGGCGTACCGTGCGCAGGTCGCTGGTTTCGTAGCCACCGATATCGCGTGTATTGGAAGTCCCTTGCAGATCAATCTGCCGCTCAGCCGCGAGAACATTTGCGAACGCCGGATTAACCAGGCCCAGAAAAGCCGTGGCGATGATGGCCATGAATCCTATGCCCATTAAGCTAGCAATCGATTTCCGCATTGAGACTTCTCCTGGATATTGGTGAAAATTCAGTCTTAATCTTAAGGAAATGATATCGGGAGCGCTTGTCATCAGGGGCCAATGATTTGACCTATGCCCTCAGCAAATCCGACTGAACCAGACCGTGACTGGTGCGGTCATAGAAAAGTCTGTACATTCATCTGCGCTCCATCAAACCGGAAATCCCGAATGATCAAATTCTGCAAAGCCCTGTTTATCGCCCTCCTGCTCTCAGCCTGCAGCCGGGCGCCAGACGAGGCCAACATTGAAACGACCGCCGTGGCCGGATCGTCGCTGCCTGCCGGTATCACGCTGGTGGAGAAATACACAGGCAGTGACGATGATGAGTTCTCCATCCCATTCGAGAAGTATGTTCTGGACAACGGATTGACTGTTATTCTGCACCAGGACCACTCCGACCCGATGGTCCATGTTGACGTGACCTACCACGTCGGTTCGGCCCGTGAAGAGATCGGGCGCTCCGGCTTCGCGCATTTCTTCGAACACATGATGTTCGAGGGGTCGGAAAACGTGGGGGCTGGTGAATTCTCAAAGATCATCTCCAATGCGGGTGGAACCCTGAACGGAACCACCAACTCGGACCGCACGAATTACTACGAGACCATGCCGATCAACCAGCTCGAAACGGCGCTTTGGCTGGAAGCAGACCGCATGGGACTGTTGCTGCAGGCGGTCACACAGAAACAGTTCGATGTGCAACGCGCAGCGGTCAAGAACGAGCGCGGGCAAAGGGTGGACAACCGCCCCTATGGCCGCACGTCCGAGACCATGATGAAGAACCTGTATCCGCCGGATCACCCCTATTCCTGGCCGGTGATAGGCTGGCTGGAAGACCTGGATGCCGCCGAACTGAATGATCTGAAGCGGTTTTTCCTGCGCTGGTACGGTCCGAACAATGCCACACTGACCATCGGCGGTGACATCGATGTGCACCAGACCCTGGAATGGATCAACCGGTATTTCGGACCCATCCCGAGCGGCCCCGGCGTGGAAAAACTCGAGCCCCGCCCCGGCAGTCTTGAACAAGACCGCTACGTGACCCTGGAAGACAATATTCACTTGCCGGCGATTGCGATGCTGTTTCCGACGGTCTACTACCGGCACCCGGACGAAGCACCGCTGGACGCCGCCACCAAGGTCATCGGCATGGGCCGGGCTTCATTGCTTTATCAACGCCTGGTGCAAACGGGACGAGCCGTCAGTGCCTATGTCAGCCATGCCTGTCGTGAGCTGGCCTGTGAAATGGCGTTTATCGTGATTCAGAATCCGGCCTCTGGCGAAACTCTGGCTGAAATGGAGGAAGCTATCCGGGAAACCATGCGCGAATTCATTGCAAGGGGTGTCAATGAAGACGATCTGCAGAAATTCATCGCGGGTTTCGAATCCGGCCAGGTATTCGGCATGCAAAGCGTGGCCGGCAAGGTACGCAACCTGGCCTTTTCAGAAGTGTTCAACGGCGACCCCAAAACCGCCACCGACGACCTGGAAAGATATGCGGCAGTTACGGCTGAAGACGCCGTCAGGGCCTTCGATCAATACATCAGGGACCAGCCTGCGGTGATACTCAGCATCGTGCCTGAGGGTCGGACTGACCTGGCCGCCAGGCCACAGGATTTTGATTTCCGTTCAATGGCAGCCGCCGCCGAGTCGATGGTGATGGAAAGGCCGACCGTTTCGCCGGCACCCCTGGAAGCCGAACCGGAATACCGCACCTGGCAGGACACTTTCGACCGCAGCGTTCAACCGACACCAACGGCTAACCCCCTTGTTGACCTGCCACCCATCTGGGACACGCAACTGTCCAATGGCGTGCGTCTGTTGGCGGTACCCAACACCGAAACCCCCACCGTCACTGTCAATGCCGTTTTTGCCATGGGCCAGCGGGATGAGCCCGCCGGTAAAGCGGGTCTGGCCAGCCTTACGACCACGTTGATGGCGGAAACCACCCGGCAACGCACTGCAGCGGAATTCAGTGAAGCACTGGAGCGTATCGGCGCATCTGTGGGCGTCTCTTCCGGGCAGTACGACACGACGGTGACGCTGAACGTGCTCAGCAAGCATCTTGATGCCGGTATGGCGCTGATGATGGAAAGAATGCTCGAACCGGCATTCACCGCAGAGGACTTCGATCGCGTTAAGTCTCAGGTGATGGAATCCCTGGTGCAGGCGCGAAAAACGGGGCCCTCGCTGGCCGGTCGCGCCATGGGCGCTGTCCTGGCGGGTCCCGAGCACCCGCTGTCATTTCCTTCCAGTGGTTTACCATCCACGGTCGAGGCCATAACACTCGAGGATGTAAAAGCATTTTATGCGACCCACATACCGGCCCGCCTGCAAGGCGTCCTGGTAAGCACCAGCCTGGCCCAGGATGCCTTGCTGCCCCGGCTGGCCGCGCTGGCTGAGCTGGAAAAGCAAGAAGTGTTCCGGGAAGCGATCGAGGAACTGCCGGAAATGAAGGGACAGACCCTTTACCTGGTCAACAAGGATGCGGCCGCGCAGTCCACCTTGCGAATGGGTTACCCCTCGCTGAAGTACGATGCACTCGGTGACTACTACCTTGCCAACCTGATGAACTTCAACCTGGGAGGTACATTCGACAGCCGGATCAACCTGAACCTGCGGGAAGACAAGGGTTATACCTATGGCATCAGCAGCGGTTTCAGAGGCGGCAGGGAACTGGGAAGCTTCAGGATTTCATCGGAAGTGAACAAGGCAGCAACAACCGATGCCATCCGCGAAGTACTTGCTGAAATGGAAAATTATTCTGCCGGGGGCATGACGGAGAACGAGTACCAGTACATGCAAAACGCGATTGGCCAGCGCGACGCCCGTGCCTACGAAACGCCGGGTGCCAAGTTAGGACTGCTGTCCCAGGTCCTGCGTTACGATCTGCCGCTGGACTACCGCAAACAACAAAAGGCCCTGCTGCGTGAAACGGATCGCGCCAGGCTGAACGAACTTGCGGGCCGGTTGATCGACGCCGACAACATGGCCATCGTGGTGGTAGGTGACATTCCGGAAATCCGGCCTGAGCTGGAAACGCTCGGTATTCCGATCAAAGTATTGAACGAGGATGGATTGGAAATCACAGACCCACATCAAGAGAGCCCTTGAAAAACCCTTGAAAAAGCGACAGGTTCGATAATATTCAGGTAAGAATCGTTGCGCTGTTACCAACGAGTGAACAAAATTATTCTGTTAACACGGAGAATCAATCATGTCTGAACGGACCGTTGTGATCGTCGGCGCCAGGCGCACCCCCATCGGCTCTTTCCAGGGCCAGTTCGCCACCACCAGCGCAGTAGGCCTGGGCGCTGCGGCTCTCAGTGGAGCGATAGATCATGCCGGCATCAATGCGGCCGATCTCAGCGAGGTCATCATGGGTTGCGTGTTACCCGCCGGCCTCGGCCAGGCGCCAGCGCGACAGGCCGCCCTGCAAGCGAGCATCCCAGTCTCGACCGGTTGCACCACCATCAACAAGGTCTGCGGTTCCGGCCTGAAAGCCGTGATGCTGGGGCACGACGCCATCAAGGCCGGCTCCTCCCAAATCGTCGCTGCCGGCGGCATGGAGTCCATGAGCAATGCACCTTACCTGTTGCCAAAAGCCCGGGGCGGAATGCGCATGGGTCATGGCGAAGTCCTCGATCACATGTTCACGGACGGACTGCAAAGCCCCTACGACGAGCAAATGATGGGCATGTTTGGTGAAATGTGCGCCGAAAAGTACGAGTTCTCCCGCACAGACCAGGATGCGTTTGCCATTGCCTCGATCGAGAGGGCTCAGCGTGCGTTGCATGAAGGTGACTTCGTGGATGAAATCATCCCGGTGACGGTGACTGTGCGGCGCAAGGAACATGTCTGCAAAGAAGATGAAGAGCCGCATCGTTGCAACATACCGAAAGTACCGGAGCTTCGGCCTGCTTTTAAAAAGGACGGCACCGTGACCGCGGCCAATGCCTCGAAAATCTCCGACGGCGCAGCAGCGACCATCCTGATGACCGCTGAGGATGCAGGGAAGCGCGGGATCGAGCCCCTGGCAAAGATCGTCGCGCACGCCACCTTTGCGCAGGAGCCCGAATGGTTCACTACCGCACCGTCTACCGCAGTTGCGATGGTCGTCGAAAAAGCCGGCTGGATAATGGACGAGGTTGACCTGTTCGAGATCAATGAAGCCTTTGCTTCAGTCACCATGGCTGCCATGGCAGACAACGGCCTGGATCACGCCAGGGTCAATGTCAATGGTGGAGCCTGTGCGCTGGGCCATCCGATTGGCGCCTCGGGCGCCCGCATCCTGGTCACGCTGATTCACGCTTTGCGGCGCAGGGGCATGAAAAGAGGTGTGGCTTCACTCTGCCTGGGTGGTGGCGAAGCAGTAGCCGTGGCCATCGAAATTTAGCCAAATCGGTGATTGGCAGGTAAACTGAAACAATCGTTAAGAAGGAGTAATTCCCATGCAATTGAACCAGGTTAAGGCGCTGGTCACGGGTGGCGTATCCGGTCTCGGACTGGCAGTCACAAAGCACATACTGGCCAACGGCGGCAAGGCCGTCATGCTCGATGTCAACGACGAAGCGGGCGCTACCGCAGAGGCAGAACTGAATACCCGTTATCTGCATACCGATGTGAAGTCAGAAGAAGCGGTGATTGCATCGGTTGCGCAGGCGGCAGAAATAAATGGCGGGCTGAATGTCGCCATGAATTGTGCCGGTATTGTCGGCGCTGCCCGGGTTCTGGGTCGCGAAGCACCCATGCCACTGGCTTTTTTCGCTAACACGATCAACATTAACCTGGTAGGCAGTTTCAATGTGGCCAAGGCTGCTGCAGATGTCATGCAGCACAACGAACCGATGGACGACGGCGAAAAGGGCGTCATCATCAACACGGCATCGGTAGCAGCTTATGAAGGCCAGATCGGACAGGCCGCCTACTCCGCTTCCAAGGGCGGCATCGTCGGCATGACCTTGCCGATGGCCCGTGAACTATCCCGCTTTGGCATCCGCGTCATGACCATCGCACCGGGTATTTTCTGGACACCGATGGTTGACGGCATGCCCGATCACATCCAGGAATCGCTGGCTGCCTCCATTCCGTTCCCTTCCCGGCTGGGCCGGGCGGATGAATTCGCGGTCCTGGCGGGCAACATCATCGAGAGCACTTACCTTAACGGCACCACCATCCGCCTGGATGGCGCGGCCAGGCTGGCAGCCAAATAAGCTGCCGGTTTACCAGGAGACATGCATGGAAACTTTTTCCGAAGTCCGGCAACACATGATGGACCTCTATGAACTGAGAATTGATGAACCTTTCATTATCAGCTTCGAATATCCCATCGAAAGTGCCGGTGGCCTGCGCCGCCAGGGTATTTTCCTCGCGGAACTGGAGACCAGCGGAGGCCGCAGGGTGCTGCGAGTGGAAACACCGGTTGCACCGCTGGATGACCTGTCCGCCGAAAAGTGCCTGCGTATCAACCTGACGCAGCGCGTGGGCTACCTGGCGGTGGGTGATCTGGATGGCGTGCCTTATATCAAGATGTGTGAAAACCTGCCTTATGCTTTTGTCGGCGAAGAGGAGCTCGACTACACAATCAGGAATGTCGCACAAACAGCTGATAAATTAGAACAATTTTTGGAGCCCGGCAAGGATATTGCCTAGAACTAAGGAGAGGAGAGAGCCTTGGAACCCGTTATGGAATTTTTAAATCGTGCTGACCTGATTCCCTTGCTGACCAGTTGGGGGCTCAAAATAGTCCTGGCACTGGTCATTTACGTGGTTGGTAAATGGATCGCGAAACGATTGACCCGGCTGCTGACAGCGCTGCTGGAGAGACAGGAATTCGATCCTACGCTGGTCAACTTTCTGAGCAATCTGGTTTACGCCATCCTGCTGGTTGCGGTCATTCTGGCTGCTCTTGATACAATCGGCTTACCGGTTACTTCGTTGGTCGCCGTTGTGGGTGCCGCAGGTCTGGCCATCGGCCTGGCGATGAAGGATTCGCTCGGTAACTTCGCTGCCGGCGTCATGCTGGTCATGTTCCGCCCATTCAAACAGGGTGATTATGTCGAAGTAGGAGGTGTCGCGGGTTCGGTCGATGAAATCCGGATTTTCAGCACGACCCTGACGACCCCGGACAACAAGGTTGTCATCATCCCCAATGGACAGGTCGCAGCGGGCACCATTACCAATTATTCCGCCAACGACCAGCGCCGTGTCGACATGGTTTTTGGCGTGGGCTATGACGATGACCTCAAAGTAGCCCGCGAAGTGCTGACCCGGATCTGCGCGGAGCATCCGCTCATTCTAGATGAACCAGCGACCAAAATATTCGTGAAGAATCTCGGCGACAGTTGCGTGGAATTCGCGGTCAGGCCGTGGGCCGCCACTCCCGATTACTGGACCGTTTGGGGTGATTTGCTGGAACAGGGCAAGGCGGAACTCGAGGCCGCGGGCTGCAGTATCCCGTACCCGCAACGAGATGTTCACTTACACCACCAGAACCCGATCGCGGATATATTGAAGGGCTGAACCTCAGGTCACCTGTTCACCTGAATAGCGGGTCAACAGGTCGTACAGCTTCTGCTCGATTGCCTTAACCCGGTAGCGCGCTGCCGGGTTAGGGCTGTGCAGAACATTCATGTTGGCATTGGCTTCAAAAACAAGCATCTGTCCGTCCGGTAGCAGGCAACAGTCAATGCCGTAGTATTCGAGCTTCAAACGCCTGCTGATTTCGTCAATCACACCGCGAAGTGACGGAATGACTTCACCACTCAAGTGCTCAAAGCGCGCAATGTCGTCCTCCCAGCTTTCGCGTTGCATCATGAATTCGCGAGCACCGGCGTGAACCATCCAGTGATCCGTGTACAGCGAATGACGAAGCAAGGGCTCTCCATCCACCACGACAATCCGTTGCTTGTGATAGAACCCCTGGTCGTCCCGGTAATCCACGAACTCCGTCAGGTAAAAATCCCGGCCGTCGAAAGGTAAGGCATGCAACAAGTCCAGGTCCTCGGGGGAGTCCAGCCTGACCATGCTTTTTCCATGGTGCTCACCCGCCACCCTGGCTATAAAAGGAAACTCGAAGCCCGCGGAATTCGCCTCGCTGATAACCTCCGTGGGTGAGCGTGGCCGGAAACGTCGCGTGCGCGGCATAATGACTCCGGGAATATCCTGAAGCCGTTCCGAAACACGGTCCCGGCCGGTCAACAAAACATGACGCGGATGGTTTATCACCGTCGTATTGAGCTGGTCGCACAGGGCGACACAGCGCTCCAGGGAGCCAAGGTGCGTATCGGCATCGGCGATCTGGTTGAAAACCAGGGATGGCGCCTGCTCGAAGTCGGCGCCGGGCTGACGGATTCCCTTGCCAAAAATCATAAACGGGAAAGCGACGCCATCCTTCAGGGGCAACCGGTATTGAATCGAACAATTGCCATCCACCAGGTATCCGAGGCGACCCTGGTCATCCAGGTTGACACCGACCACCGCACGGTCATTGACACCACTAACGAACAAAATGGCCATGAATCTCTTCCGAAGTCTCAGACGGGGATCGCATCATACCAGTTTCGGCGGCCTGCTCCACCCGGAGTCAGAACGCGTAGCGCCCCGTTATGCACTCCATGATGCTACCTGTCCTGGCGAAGCAACGTTTCATTTCAGCAGCGCAGGATTCGTTCGTTTCCCACCGCTCCGAGAGCAGATCCAGCGCACTTCCCTCATGCCCCAGCACCGCTCTCGCCGCATTCAGCACAGCGGCTCCCTCCTGCCGGAACTCCGGGTCGTTGAAACCCGTCAGCGCCGACCGCATCAAGCGGTTGACATCCTGCTCCTGCGACCTGCCCGGCAAAGTGTCATCCAGCACGAAACCGCAAAAAAGCTGCAGCAAAGCGCTCAGCAAGACGGCGTCACTGCAGGCATCAAAACCCCGGAATTCAAGCACCAGCGAGCCCTGCCTCGCATCCGCGTCGGCCATGCTCCTGGATCCCGCCCGAAAATAATTGCGCGCACACAACCCTTCAAAGGCACCGCCTTCATAAAAAGGCGATGAATAACTCCAGGGGATCAGCGATGGTGTGTAATAACGAACTTTCTCGACCAGATCCTGCATCCGCTCCGCAGAAAAGCCCTGCACGGAAACATTGACGTGCAAACCGTGCGACAGCATGGCTCGCCGCGCCAATTCCAGCCTGGACTCTGATCTTGCGGCCCTTTCGGACTGACCAATATGGCGGTCCAGCTCCAGTCTGTTCTTGAACGGGTGCCTGCTGGTGAGCACCGGGAACAGGCCTGCCTGGCCGGCCAGGTCCATGGTAACCGCGTAGGATTGCCTGAACTCGTTGACCAGCTCACTCACGCTGGCGTGTGGCAGAGTCCGGATTTCCAGGCCCTTGGGAATCGTCTCGACCACGGAGCCGTTTTCATCATGGCGTTCAAAACCCTCCACGTAGCAACGTTTGGGAAAGCGCTCCAGTGATTTACAGCCGAGGAAGGCATCGTCCCCGTCGAAGGCGGGGAATCTGTCCACAATCGAGCTGAAAGTCTCGTAGGGTGTGTTATCCGCATCCAGGTAATGCCCGCCTTCATCCGCGAAGACGAACTCCTGTTCAATACCGATGAGCAACATGGGAGTCGTGATGTCTCATCGCGCTATTTCAAAGGACAGCACCGCCACTGTCAATCACTCAAAATGGTGACGCTTGCCAAGTTGATGTTTTATGATGCTTCTTCGAGAACCACCAACAGGAAGCACCATGAAATCTAGAGCCGCAGTCGCCTGGGAAGCAGGCAAACCACTGGTCATTGAAGAAATCGATGTGGAAGGCCCCCGGGAGGGCGAGGTTTTGGTCAGGAATGTCGCCACCGGCGTTTGCCATACGGACGCGTTCACCTTGTCGGGTGAAGATCCGGAAGGCATTTTCCCAGCCATCCTCGGTCACGAGGGCGGCGCGGTTATTGAAGAAGTGGGCGCTGGCGTCACCACCGTTCAACCCGGCGATCACGTAATCCCGCTGTACACTCCCGAATGCGGCCAGTGCAGCTTCTGCACGTCGGGCAAAACCAACTTGTGCCAGGCCATTCGCGCCACCCAGGGACAGGGTCTGATGCCAGACGGCAGCAGCCGTTTTTCTAAAAATGGCCAAACGATTTTCCACTACATGGGAACTTCTACGTTTTCCGAATTCAGTGTGCTGCCGGAGATCGCCATTGCGAAAATCAATAATGCTGCGCCGCTGGATAAGGTATGCCTGCTGGGTTGCGGTATCACCACCGGCATTGGCGCCGTTCTGAATACGGCCAAGGCCGAGCCCGGTTCAACCATCGTCGTCTTTGGTCTGGGCGGCATCGGTCTCAGCGTGATCCAGGGCGCCGTCATGTCGAAAGCCAGTCGCATCGTTTGCGTAGACATTAACGAAGACAAGTTCGAAATGGCGAAAATGCTGGGCGCGACCGACTTCATCAACCCCAACGATTATGACCAGCCCATCCAGGACGTCATTGTCGACCTGACGGACGGCGGCGCAGACTACTCTTTCGAGTGCGTGGGCAATGTCAACCTGATGCGGTCAGCGCTGGAATGCTGTCACAAGGGCTGGGGTGAATCCATCATTATCGGGGTGGCCGGAGCCGGGCAGGAAATCTGCACGCGGCCGTTTCAGCTGGTCACCGGCCGCGTCTGGCGAGGCACCGCGTTTGGTGGCGTCAAGGGCCGCAGCGAGTTGCCGGGCTACGTTGATAATTACCTCGACGGCAAGATCAATATCGATGACATGGTCACTCACACGATGGGGCTGGAAGATATCAACACCGCGTTTGACCTGATGCACGAAGGCAAAAGTATCCGGTCCGTCGTCATCTACTGAGCCAGGGGTATTTGTATGGAAGTGATCTCCAGGACCGCAACTTTCGGCGGTGAAATACAGCGCGTCAAGCATCGCTCAGAAGCCTGCGACTGTGACATGATCTTCGGTATTTTCCTGCCGCCGCAGGCAAAGGATAAAGCTGTGCCGGTGCTGTATTGGTTATCCGGTCTGACCTGTACTGATGAGAACTTTATGATCAAGGCGGGTGCGCAACGGGTCGCTGCTGAACTCGGCATCGCCATTGTCTGCCCGGACACCAGTCCGCGCGGCACTGATTTTCCGACAGAGCACGATGACTGGGATTTCGGTTCAAGCGCCGGCTTCTATGTCAATGCAACCCAGCAGCCGTGGTCGCGGAATTACCGGATGTATGACTATGTAACGGAAGAGCTGCCGGCGCTGATCAATGAACAGTTTCCGGTAACAGGGCGTTGCGGCATCAGCGGTCATTCCATGGGCGGGCATGGCGCGCTGGTCTGCTATCTGCGTAATCCAGGCAAGTATCATTCCGTTTCGGCATTTGCGCCGATCTGCCATCCCTCCGACTGCGGCTGGGGTCAGAAAGCACTGTCAAATTATCTCGGTGAAGACCGCAACACCTGGGTGGAATACGACGCTGCGCTGCTGATCGGCGAAGCGGAAGAGAAGCTGCCGCTGCTGATCGACCAGGGTACCGAAGATGAATGGCTGACGGATCAACTCAAACCCGGAGCCCTGGAACAGGCGTGCATAGCCAGCCACTATCCGCTGGAGTTACGGATGCAGGAAGGCTATGACCATGGTTACTACTTTATTTCGACCTTTATCGAAGACCACTTGCGTCACCACGCCCGCGCCCTTTTGTAACGCAGCCACATGCCAAGACGCGTTGAATAACCCACTGAACGGCTGCTGATGCGGCCTTCGGTATCAATCACGTAATACGTCGGAAAAGCCCTCACCGACCAGTCCCTGGCCGTTGAATCATCCCCCATCAACACCGGCATGTTGATACCGGTTTCCTCGACAAATGCCCTGACCTCGTCCTCGTCCGCGTAATCCAGCGCCACCGCGACCGCCCAGGCCGAGTCGTTTCCTGCTGCCAGCTTATCGAGGTTGCCGATGCTGGTGCGGCAATAAAAACACCAGGGCGCAAAGAAATAGACGACCCCGGCTTCACCGCGTGTGAGGGCGGACCGCACGCCCAACCCATCCAGCAACGGCAATACGGTGGCCGGCGCGGGTTGATCGATGGGCAGGTCGCGCGTTTGCCAGGCATGAATCGAAAAAAAGACAGCTATGATCAACACCACGTCCAGGGCCAGGGAGCGCCAGAAGTTTGACCGAAGCCTGCGCCAGGCTGACTTTATCCTGTTCAGAGCGGCTCGCTCCACAGCAAATGGTCCAGGGCACCCCGGTAACCGTATCGGTCCAGGTCGATTTTGCCGTTCATGAAAACCACTCCCTCTTGCTCCAGCCGGTTCTTCTGCCGCAGGTAACCGCTGCTGTCCTCGGGAAAGGAAATTTTGCCCTGTGCATTGACCACCCGGTGCCACGGCAGCGTCATGCCGCGCGGCGCCCGTCGCATCGCCTGGCTGACCCGGCGGGCGGCACGGCTCATTCCGGCCAGCCGCGCAACCTCTCCATAGGTCAGGACATGGCCGCGCGGGATACCCTGCACGACTTGCCATACCGATTTCACCCAGGCATCAAAATCTGTGACCCCGGTTTCCGGGCGTTTATTTGTTGGAAGGTTCACGCCAATCAATTTTCAGTGCACACTGTAGCCGAATTTTATCTTACTTGAGGACACAGGACATGACCGCCAAAGCGGACACTCGCTTACGCAGGTTGCCGGACAGGGGCAGCAAAGACCGGCAAATGGCTCATGCGATCATCGATGGAAGCCGAATCTGCCACGTCGGTTTTACGCTGGATGAGCAACCTTACGTAATCCCCATGGCGCTGGGACGCGACGGCAACCAGGTTCTGCTGCATGGCTCCGTAGTGAGTCGCCTGATGACGAACCTTGCTGATGGGCTGCCCTGCTGCGTGACCATCACGCACCTTGACGGCCTGGTGCTCGCGCGTTCTTCGTTCAATTCTTCGATGAACTACCGTTCATTGATGGTATTCGGCACAGCAACCGTGATCACTGATGAGGCCGAGAAGAAACGCGGCCTCGACATCCTGGTCGAACACCTGGCGCCGGGGCGGCTTGCTGACTTACGCCCATCGACCCGCAAGGAGCTCAGTGCCACAACACTGCTAACGCTGCCACTTGAAACGTTCAGCATCAAGAACCGCACTGGCCCGCCGGGTGACGCCCGGGGCGACCTCGATACCCCGATCTGGGCGGGTGTCATCCCGCTCAAATTGGCCCCTGGTGAACCTGTCCCCGCTCCTGACATGGATACGAGTATTCCATTGCCAGGCTATCTGAAAACGCCCTCCTGAGCCCATTGCCCCGGGAAAAGTCGGCTATCGCTTACAAGGTTTTTGGTTCGCATACCTGTACAACATCTATTAATTTTTGAGATTTGCTTGGGTAGTTATACGTTTATTGTACATTATCTGTACGCTTTTAACTGAAATCCCAGTTAGCGTTCTAATTCAATGACCTGATTTGGAGAGATATATGTACAATACCTTTACATCCAGCAAACTGGTGCTCATTTCAGCGATGGTCGCCGCCACCCTTCTTTCAACAACCCCTGTTTTTGCCGGCAAAGGCCAGGAGAAGGCACCCGGAAAGCCTGGCGACGACACGATTGTTGGTCTTGCAATTGGAACAGACGATTTCAGCGCCCTGGTGGAAGCGATCCTGTGTTTCGGACCGGTGGACGATAACGCGGTAGTCGACCTGTTGAGCGGTAACAGGCCGTTCACTGTTTTCGCGCCAAACAATGACGCTTTCGACACTTTTCTTAACGGTGCCGACCCGTGCTCGGTTGACAGTTCCCTGTTGTTCGCGGTTCTGACTTATCACGTTACCCCCGGCAGACGTTACGCTAACAGCGTATTCGACGTCGACGGGCCCAAGATGATCGAGATGTTCTCGGGTGACTCGATCATTGCCAACAGCGACTTCACCATCACCGACCTTGCGGAGCAGAAGGTAACGCTGGGCGACCTGATTAACGTCAAGGCCAGCAACGGGGTCATTCATGAAATCAACGCGGTCCTGGATCCACGTCCGCCCGAGCAATAAGCACCAAAGCTAGAACGATTCTGGAGTCAAGGGCCGCCTGCCCCCGGGCGGCCCTTCTAGTTCCGGTCCTCGGCAACATTTGCTTCCTGCGATGCCTTAAGTATCCCTCGTAAGATATTAATTTCATTCTGATCAGGCCTGGCCCTGTTGAATAACCGTCGCAACCGCATCATCAGCTTTTTCGGTTGCCTGGGGTTGAGGAACCTGATGTCCAGCAAGGTCTGTTGCAGGTGTTCGAAAAAGCGCTCCATTTGCTGGCCATCAACCGGCTCCCAATCCAGCGGATCTACCTCGATGTCTGCACCCCCCCCCTGCGCGGCGATACGGAGCTCGTAGGAAAGTATCTGCACCGCCTGGGCCAGGTTCAACGACGAGTATTCCGGATTTGAAGGAATGTTGACGAGGAATTGGCAACGTTGCATTTCCTCGTTGGTCAGGCCGTAACGCTCGCGGCCGAACAGCAAGGCTATTTCGTGCGAATCGGATTCTGCGATGGCCTGGTTCGCCGCCCGCCGCGCATCCAGCATCGGCATCGACAGGCTCCGCAAACGGGCACTGGTACCCAGCACCAGGGAACACCCGGCCAGCGCGGAATCCAGCGAATCATGCACCACGGCAGATTGCAGCAGGTCATCGGCACCCGACGCCATGGCGGTCGCTTCTGCATTGGGGAATATTTTTGGCGTCACCAGGTGCAACGAGGATAAACCCATCACCTTCATCGCCCGGGCGGTCGCACCGATGTTTCCCGGGTGGGTAGTATTGATTAAGATAATCCTGACGCGGGACAGGCGGGATTGCACCAGGTCTGCTTCAGACCCTGCCATCGCCGCCTCGCTTCTGGTATCCTGTGCCGCCTTTTCGGGACTATCTGACATGACGCATCCTGTACTCAATGTGGCTATCGAAGCCGCCCACGCCGCCGGCAATATCATGCGCCGTCAAATGCAGCACGTGGACGCCATCCCTGTAGAACGCAAGGCCCGCCACGACTACGTCAGTGACGTGGACAAAGCCTGTGAAGCGGAAATTGTACGGGAAATCAGTCGCTATTACCCTGACCATGCTTTCCTGTGCGAAGAAGGGGGCAAAACCGGCGATGACAAGCATGTCTGGATTATCGACCCGCTCGACGGCACCAGCAATTACCTGCACGGCATTCCGCATTTCGCGGTATCGATTGCGCAGCAAGTCAACGGCAGAACCGAACACGCCGTGGTCTATGACCCTATCCGCGAGGAGCAGTATACCGCCAGCAAGGGCTCGGGCGCCTACCTGAATAACAAGCGCATCCGCGTGTCATCGCGTAACGGGCTGGAAGGCGCCGTGCTGGCCACCGCATTCCCGTTCAGGCAACGGGAAAACCTGCAGGCTTATGCCCGTGTTTTCCAGGCGGTCTTTGCAAAGGTCGAGGATTTCAGGCGCGCCGGCACTGCCAGTCTTGACCTGGCCTGGGTCGCAGCGGGGCGCATGGATGGTTATTTTGAAGTAGGACTGAAACCCTGGGACGTTGCTGCAGGCGCACTGATTGTGCGCGAAGCAGGCGGCGTCGTGATGGATTTTGCTGGCAATGATACGGTCGAGGAATCCGGCTCCATCATCGCGGCGCCATACAAGGTGATGACGCCGTTACGGCAGCTGATTCATTCCCGCTGGGCCAAACCCTGAGTCAGGGCATTTCGTCCAGCGCGGCGCCCTCTTTCTCAACGGCCAGCAGGTCGAATTTGCTGACGCCCAGTTCAAGCAGGGTCGTACTGGCGACATAAATCGATGAATAAGTACCCACCAGCACACCTACGATCAAGGTGAATGCAAAAGCGTTAATGATCTCACCGCCAAAAATGAACAGCGCGACCAACACCAGCAAGGTCGTCATAGAAGTCATCAAGGTGCGCGACAGCGTTTCGTTGACCGAGGTATTGACCACTTCCAGCGAATTCGCCTTGCGCAGTTTCGGGAAGTTTTCACGGATACGGTCAAACAGCACGATCGTATCGTTCAACGAGTAACCGATCACCGCCAGCAAAGCCGCAACCACCGTCAGGTCGAACTCCACGTGAACCGCTGCCAGCACGCCCATGGTGATGATGATGTCATGCACCAGAGCTGCGACCGCACCCACGGAAAAGCGCCACTGAAAGCGAATCATCACGTACAAAAAGATGCCAATCAGGGCGTATACAACCGCCAGAATCCCCTGCTCTGTCAATTCATCGCCCACCTGCGGACCAACAAACTCGACTCGCCGCATCGCGACTTCACCTTCTACACCCTGCTGCAATGCAGACAGGACAATCGTCGAAAGCTCTGCATTACTCTCGCCCTCAGCGTCGCGGGGCGGAATTCGCACGACAATCTCAGTCGCGGCGCCAAAAGTCTGCACCACGGCGTCATCCATGCCTGCATCGGACAGATTGGCGCGGACATCGGAAATCTGCGGGGCGGACGGATAGCTCACTTCGATCAGCGTGCCGCCGGTGAAATCAAGACCGAAATTCAAGCCCCTGGTGACCAGCGCGGTAATGCTCAGCACGATCAGAATCGCTGATATGACAAACGCAATCTTGCGCTTGCCCATGAAATCGAAGTTTGTTTTCTTATCCAGAAATCTCATGACAGCACCTCAGATGGCCAGCTTGCGGACACGTTTCTGGCCGCCATAAATCAGGTTGACAACGGCCCGTGTTCCCATGATTGCCGTGAACATCGAGGTTACGATACCCAGCGACAGGGTCACGGCGAATCCCTTGATCGGGCCGGTGCCGAACAGGAACAACACGAATGCAGCGATGAGCGTCGTGATGTTGGCATCCGCGATGGTTGAGAAGGCCTTGTCATAGCCTGCGCGGATACTCGCCTGTGGCGTGTTCCCGTTACGTATTTCTTCACGGATGCGCTCGAAAATGAGCACGTTGGCGTCCACCGCCATACCGACCGTCAGCACGATACCCGCGATACCCGGCATGGTCAGCGTTGCTCCGAGCATGGACAGTAAAGAAACCAGCAATACGAGGTTGGCGAACAGCGCCATATCAGCGACCAGGCCAAACACCCGGTAGTAAATCGCCATGAACACCAGTACCAACAGGAAACCGATCATCACGGATTTGAAGCCCTGCGCCACGTTGTCTGCGCCCAGGCTGGGGCCAACGGTGCGCTCTTCGACGATTTCCATCGGCGCCGCCAGCGCGCCCGCTCTCAAAAGCAGGGCCAGTTGACTGGCTTCGGCCATCGAGTCCAGGCCGGTGGTCTGGAAACGCTTGCCGAAAGGCTCGCGCACGACTGCCACGCTGATGACTTCTTCCGTCTTGCGCCCACCCGGCTTTTGCTCGATGTAGACAACGGCCATGCGGTTGCCAACGTTGTCTCGGGTAAAATCAAGCATGCGCTTGGCGCCAACACCGTCCAGTGTAACGCTCACCTGCGGCTGGCCGGTCTGCTGATCGAAACCGCTGGAAGCGCCGATCAACTGGTCGCCCGAAACGATCAGGCGTTTCTTCAGCAGAACCGGGTTACCGGTGTCGTCGTTGTACAAACGCGATTCCGGTGGAATCCGTCCGCTTTGCGCGGCGGTGAAAGCGTCATGGGCCTCGTCAACCGCCCGGTACTCCAGCGTTGCCGTGGCGCCAATGATTTTCTTGGCCTGCACGGTGTCCTGCACGCCCGGTAGCTGAACGACGACGCGGTCAGCACCCTGTTGCTGAATGACCGGCTCGGCGACGCCGATCTCATTGACCCGGTTTCGCAGGGTATTGATATTCTGTTGCAGAGCCGTCTGCTGCAGCTCAAGCAGCGCCTGCTCCTGCACGGTCGCCGAAATACCGAAGTACTCCTCGGTTTCCATTTCATCGACAATCAGTCCCTGCAGGCTTTGGTCCTGGCGAACCAAATCGAGCACCTGGTCGCGGTCTTCCGTGCTGCGTAACAAGGCCACCAGGCCGTTGCCCTCACGGCGAACCGAAACATAACGAATCCGCTGCTCCCGCATCGCGCTGCGCAGGTCATCGACGTAGCGGTCAAGCAACTGGCCACGTGCGGTATCCATGTCGACCTGCATCAGGAAGTGGACACCACCCTGCAGATCGAGACCGAGGGTCATCGGCTTACCGCCCAGCGCGCGCAGCCAGGTGGGTGTCGAGTGAGCAAGGTTCAGCGCCACCACGTACTGATCACCCAGCGCGGATTTCAGGACGTCTGAAGCCTTTAGCTGGTCTTCAGTGGAATTGAAGCGGTACAGCAAGCGATTGCCGGCTTTTTCCTTGTTTTTGAAAGCCAGGTTTTCACTGATGATCGCGTTTTCAATGGTCGCTTCAAGATCAAGCGGAATGGCAAAACCGCGGGAGGAAGTTACCTGCAACGCCGGGTCTTCGCCAAAAAGATTTGGCAGGGCGTAAAGTACGCCAACAGCAAGAACCAGCATAATAAGCAGGTATTTCCAGGCAGGATATTGATTCATTAGTCAGCCTCGGAAGGTTTTATTGATGTTCTTGGAAGTCCGGCTCAGGCGGACTTGATCGTGCCTTTGGGCATGACGCTTGCGACTGCGTGTTTCTGAACCTTGATCTGAACGTTGTCAGCCAGTTCGACCGTCACGAAAGATTCACCCACATGGGTGATTCGGCCCAGCAAACCACCATTGGTCACCACTTCGTCGCCGTTTCCGAGTTCGGAAACCAGCTTCTTGTGCTCCTTGGCGCGTTTCATCTGCGGACGAATCAAAAGGAAATAGAAAATGACAAAAATGATGATCAATGGCAGGAATGACATCAATCCACCCGGCTGAGCG
>Ga0316187_10000513_pt1 | contig 30493 bp, 35 predicted proteins | sample CroRivburrow1_MG_FD_204927 | JGI IMG/M metagenome (GOLD analysis project Ga0316187, IMG submission 204927) | Coastal sediment microbial communities from Maine, United States - Cross River worm burrow 1 | ecosystem: Environmental > Aquatic > Marine > Coastal > Sediment | place: USA: Maine... | reverse complement strand
ACCCTGGAAGAAACACTGACCGACGACCTGCTGGGCGCGTTCTGGACTCTGAACCGCGCGAACATCATCGAACTGGGGCTATGGGACGACAAGCCACGGTTCAGCATCAAACAGGAGAAGCAACACGACCCCGTGCTGCGCGCGCAGGTGGCGGCGCAACTGCTGGGCGCAGGCGTGACGCTGGCGACCGACGACGTGCTGGATCAAACCGGGTGGCGGAAGCCGGAAGACGGCGAAGACGTGATCGTGGGCGCGGTCGCATCGGCTGACCCGATGGGCGGCGGCGGGTTCGGCCCGTTCAAAAACAAAGCAGGTGCGACCGCATGACCGACCGCGTGCGACTGAAAGAATACGGCAGCGAGGAGCGATACAAATTCGACCCGATCGCGCACGCGGTGACCGTGATTCAGGAACAGCACCGGCTGCTGCACGACGGGTTCATGTTCCAGACCAGCGGGAAGCAAACCGGGTGGCTGGACACGACCAGCAAGGAATTTCTGATCAGGTGCCCGGCGGCGTGCTTCCCGCACGTGCAAACCATGCTGCTGAACTTCGGGAAAGGCGACATCGACTTTCTGGCGTTCGAAGGGCCGACGGTGACCGACCCCGGCAGCGTGCTGACCGCGCAGAATCCGAACCGCAACAGCAGCAACACGCCCGACCTGCTGCTGTATGCGACCCCGACGACCAGTGCAGACGGCACGCAGATTTTCACGCTGTGGGTGCCGCCGACCGCGACGGGCGTGGGGCAGTCGGCGAACGGCGTGCAGGGTGTCGGGCAGGGCAGCGAATGGGTTCTGGCCCCGTCCACCGACTACCTAATCCGCTTGACGAACAACAGCGGCGCGACTATCGACTGGTCTTACGAATTCGCGTGGTATGAAGTGGGGTATCTGCACAACAAAACCGTGGACGAAGGCGCACCGTGATGAAACTGGACGATTTCAAAGGCTGGTTCAAAGGGTGCGACGTGGTGGTCGCAGGCTGCGGCCCGTCCGTGAAGCGAAACGCCCCGTGGATGCGGCGGCTGGCGGCAGAACACTGGACGATCGCGTGCAACCGTGCAGCGATCTGGTTCCAGCCGACGTTCGCGCTGTGCATGGAACGACGCGCCGACCCGATCTGGAAGGCGCTGGAAAGCCACGACGCGCTGGCGATGTTTACACACCGTGCCACGCCACCGATGCGGGGCGCGAAGAAGTCGCCATGCCCCCCGCGAAGCGTGAACGTGGACTGCAAAGACGTGCGCAGCTTCCTGGAACCGCACGAATTCGCCCGCGACCGCATGAACACCCTGCGCCTGAATCAGTCGACGTTCTACGGCATCGCCGTGGCGGCGCACCTGGGCTTCCAGACGATCGGTGTGGCTGGTCTGGACCTGTCGGGCGACCGCTGGCCGACCGATCTGCACATCGAAGAAGCAGCCTACACGCGACTACGCGGCTGCGTGGAACGCAAGGGCAGCAGGATCCTGAACCTGTCCGACGAATCGCGGCTGGAATCGTTCCAGCGCGGCACGTGGGACGACATTCAGCCACGCGAACCCCGCCCGGCGGTGACAACATGACCGAACAGATACTGGCAGGGCGCGAACCGTCCGACGTTTACGCGGACTGCTATTCATCCGAGTGGTATCGAATGGGGCGACCGCGCTTTCGGCGCATGAAGAACGCGCTTCGGTGCGCGAACCCGCCCGGCACGTTCATGGACGTGGGCTGCGGGCGCGCTGAACTGGTCGACTACATGCAGGAAAAGGGCTTCGACGCGTTCGGGTGCGACATCGTGCCCGCGCTTTGCCTGGAAGATCACATCGACCTGATCAAAACCGCCGCCGATATGCCGTGGCCCGACGAATGCTTCGACGTGGTGACGTGCAGCGACGTGCTGGAACACGTGGACCCCGCCGAAACCTACCCCGTGATCGAAGAACTGCGGCGCATCACGGCGCAGCACCTGATCGTTCATGTGGCGTGGTATGAAGCGAAATGGAAGCTGGAAGACGGCACGGTGATCGACCTGCACTGCAACAAACGCGACGACTGGAAAACGCTGCTGTCGTCGATCGGCCCGTGGTCGAAAGTGACCGAACAACAGTTCAGCGGAAAGCAAGCCCTGATCCACCTGGAACGATGAACCTGGAAGCCGACAAATTTCTGGAAGCCGTGGAGTCGAAGCACGCCGACACCTACGCGGCGGCGCTGGAAGCCCTGTATTTCGCCATCGCGACCGGGAACAAACCCGCGCGCGCCGACGCGTTCCAGGGGCTTGTCGACGTTCAAACGGAAACGATGGGCGCGGGTGAAGTGCTGGGCGCTTCGCTGATGCTGCAACGCACGGCGAAGGTGCTGGCCGACGGCGCGAACAACGCATTTCTGCGCAAACACCGCGAACTGCACCTGAACTTTTCGGGCTTGCAGTCGGTGCTGCCGCGTGTGACGTTCGACGAAGCCGTGGAAGACATGGTGGCGCGCACGCCCGTGACGATCCGGCGGGCAGCCGATCGCACTGCGTCGACCATCAGCAGGCTATACGGCGAAGGTCGCGTGGTCGCGTTCGCGCATTCGGCGGAAGCTGCGGTGACGAAGCACGTGCAGTCGATGATCGCGCAAGCGGTGCGCGAAGGCATCGGCGAAGTGAACATCGGCGCGCGCATCATGTCCGACGTGAACCTGATCAGGAAGCGGTCGAAGAAGTGGACCGAAGGGTATGCGCGAATGGCGTTTCGCACGAACCTGAACACCGCAGTGACGGCGGGCAGGTTCCGGCAGGCGCAGGATCCCGACATCAAAGCGGTGGTGCCCTGCTTCCAGTTCGACGACGTGGGCGACGGCGACACGCGAGATAACCACCGCGCGCCACCGGGCTTGATCTTCAAAGTGGACAACCCGGTGTGGAACAAAATTGCGCCACCGCTGGGCTATAACTGCCGCTGTCAAGTGCGGATCGTGACGGTTCCGATGCTGCTGCGGCTGGGGCGCATCGACGCATCGGGCGCGATCACCGAATCGCGGCTGCCGCCTGGACTGCAAGCCGACAAGGGGTTCCGACACGGGGGGCGGCCAGACCTGTTCATGGTCGCGTGATGGGAAAACACTGGTCCGAACTACGCGAAGAACTGGTGCATGCGGTGAACATGCGCGGCGTGCAGGATGTTGCAAATGCGATTCCTGCAAATCGCACCACTGTATATCGGCTGATTCGCGGCGATACTACGAAGCCACACGCGGCGATTCAGCGAGGCGTCGAACGCGTGGTGCGTGACGTGCGAACCGACGAACAGGAAACGAAGCCATGACCACGACCGAAAACTACGTGCCGAAGCTGAAACGTCTGCTGATCAGCACCGCAGCCGACGCCGTGCTGATCACGGGCGTGGCAGGCAAGACCGTTTCCGTTCATGGTCTGCTGCTGCAATCCGTCGGCGGCACCGTGTCGCTGGACGACGAAAGCGGCGGCGTGTTCGGCCCGTTCATCCTGACCGCTGCCCCGATGAACCTGCCGCTGTCGCAACTGCCCTACTTTCAAGCCACCGACGGCGACGCGCTGACGATTCAGCTATCCGCCACCGACCTGAACACGGGCGTTCTGTTCTACACGCAGGAATAACCGCATGAAGCGAACCACCGAAATCGAACTGCACGAAGCGATCCTGCCGGAACGCACGCTGACCGAAGTGGGCTACGAAGCTACGCGCACCGACGACGCGCTGATCCTGCACCGGGTGCCGATCTTCGTGGAGTGCCAGCGCGGTGAAGTGAACTTCGACGCTGCCTGGATCGGCGCTGCCGTGTCCAAAGCCATGAAGCGGCAGTCGGGCGGCTACATGCCCCCGCTGCACGTGCGGCATCACAACGATGGCGACGCACCCGAAGCTGCGGGGTTCTTCAAAATCACCGGCACGAAGGTGATCACGTTCGAAGGCGAACAGCGCGTGGCGGTGTTGGCCGATCTGATCATCACCGACCCGGCGACGCGATACGAAGTGATGCAGAAGCGGCTGCCCTACCGATCGGTGGAGATTTTCAACGTCGAAAAGCCGGGGTTCGACTCGCTGGCGCTGCTGGATCACGAAGCCCCGTTCCTGGAACTTCCGATGGGCTTCGTGTCGAAGCTGAACGAAGACCTGAACGCGCTGGGCCATTCACCCGGTGATGCAAATGCGACATTCCGAATGGATGGCAGTGTAAACGGCGAACCCGTGGTAGCTTTCCGGGCTGACGGCACTGCTGCTTCCTTTCTTTTCAGAGACGAACCGATGACCACGAAAACAAAGACACCCGAAGAACTGGCCGCCGAAGCAGCCGCAGCCACCGCCGCAACCGTCGCAGCCGCGAAGTTCGAAGCCGATGGCCCACCGCCGAAGGAAGGCGACGACGACGAAGGCAAGGACGCCGACCTGGAAGCCGCTTCCGTGGACGTGTCCGCGATCGTGAAGGCGATCACGTCGGGCGAAATCCCGGTCAAGGCGATGAAAGAAATCGTCGCGGCCATCCAAGCGCAGGAGACGGAAGGCGAGGAAGCCCCCGCCGAAGACGCGCAGCCCGTGACACCTACCCCACCGCCGGGAGCCGAAGCCATGAAGCAGAACACCGCAAACGCGCAGATCGTTTCCATGCAAGCCGTGATCGACGGCATGCAAGCCGAACGGGCAGTCGAGAAAGCCGACGCCGCCCGAAAAAACGATGTCGACGCTGCTTTCGAGCGGCTGAAAGATCGTCCACTGGGCGCGAACCTTCGCACGAAGCTCGACAAGTATCACGCCGACTTCGGCGCGGGTGCTTTCGCGGCACACGTCGAAACGCTGGCGACCACGTTCGGCCCGACTGCCGCGCCGGGTGGCGAAGTGGTCGACTTCCGGGCTGGCAGCGAAGGCGACACCGAAGCCGTGATGGCGTTCAGCGCGAAGGGCGACGAAGCCGTATCGCAGGCGCGCAAGTTCAGCCGCGTGTGGCACGAACTGAAACGACACGGCGCATGCCGACAGTCGGAAGCCCGCTACATCGAAGTGAACATGGCGGCTTCCACCCTGTTCACCGTCGCCCGCTGATCCGTTCCGCAGGCATTTCACCCACGACCCACAAAACAGGAACTGAATCATGGCCGATCTAGGCGCAGCAGTGCAACACGTTACCCGGAACCGTGCCGGGCGTTCTTCGCTTCCGATCGCGAACACCGTCACCCTTTACGAAGGCGCGCTGTTGGGCATCGAAGGCGGCTACCTGAACCACTGGGCCGACGGCGCTGCCGACGTGTTCGCAGGCGTCTGCCTGGGTCCGTCGGTCGGCATCGCAGCCGCTGCCGCGATGCTGGGCAACACGTCCGCGACTCCGGTGCCCGAAGCATCGTTCGACGACAGCGGCGTGACGCTGATGCACCTGGACAGCGTGGGCGGAACGCCGACGCAGGCGAAGGTCGGCGACATCGTTTACAGCACATCCAGCAACACCGACGACATGTCGCTGACGGCAGTCACCACGACCGACAACCCGATTGGCTGGATGTCGCGCTGGCGCAGTGCGACCGACCTGGACGTGACGCTGTTCACGCCTTCCGAATTCCTGGCATACGTCGGCACCTAATCCGCCGACTGAACCTGGACCGACTTTCACCCACGAACTGAGCAGGAAACAAAAACATGTCCAACATCATCGCAAGCGCAAACCTTGCCAACGGGCTGCGCACCGAATTCGCGGACACCTACATGGCTATCCGAAACCGTCAAGCCGACTCGCGGCTGGCGAAGGTGATGGACCTGGGCGTGGGTGCAACGAACCGGAACCATACTTTCGGCTACTTCGACGCAGCACCGCACGCGGAACACTGGCCGCGCGGTTCCTCAATTGCCAGCGATGGCAACAAAGCGAAGTCGTTCGACGTGTCCGTTTACAACTGGGGCCGCCGGGTGCCCTGGCACATGGACGACCGCGCCGACGACCAGACCGGCACGCTGTTCGACAGCGCGAAGGGCGCGGGCAATTCCTTTGCCCTGCTTCCCGAACGGTTCTTCTTCGACCTGCTGCTGTCGACGACCACGACGCTGCCCGGTCTTCCGACCGCAGGCGACGGCGTGGCGCTGTTCAGCGCGACGAATGGCGACGGTGGTGCCCGATTCGGCATCACTGGCGGCAACATCATCACGGGCGGCGGCGTTCTGAACCTGTCCGACATCCTGACCGACTACTACGCGACGATGGCGCGGTATCGCGGCATGCAGGATGGCAAGGGGCAGCCGCTGTTCAGCAACGATATCCTGGACGCGGGCGTGACGATCATCTGCGGCGCGCACCTGGAACACGTCATGGAACAGGCGTTCATCCAAAAGATGCAGGCGGCTGGCATGTCGGCAACCGGCGCGCAGTCGGGCACGATCGTGGCGGGCGCAAGCCAGTCCAACCTGTCGCAAGACGCGAACCGACCCGTGGACATCTGGCCGACTTCCAGGATCGCGGCGTCGAACGACGACTGGTTCGTGTTCCTGAACGGCGTGCCGACCCCGCCGACGTTCCTGCTGGATCGCGAAGGGATCGTGGAACAGACTTCGCTGATGGGCGATCAGTCCGCTGGCGATCACACGAAGACCACGGGCGAAGAGTTCATCCAGTGGCATTCCCGACAGGGCGCTGGCGTGGCAGGCGAACCATTCGGGGCCATCCAGGTGAACAACTAGGCCACCGGGCCGCAGCGTGATACCCTGAGCGGGCCGCCGATCCTGATGGACGGCGGCCCGTTTCCATTTCTATCCTTTGAACCGGCAGAATACCCGGAAGGGAAAAAACCATGACCGACGCACCGAACACCCCACCGACCGAACCCCCCACGCCCGCGCAACAGGCGGCAGCAGCATCGAAGGGGCACCCCGCATCTGGACGACTGGCCGACCCGCTGGCGCTGGCCGCGCCGGGTGCTGGCGCTGCAACGAAGTTCGACGACATGTCGAAGATCGGCGGCAGCGATCTGGTGATGGACTTCACCGACCCGTCGTATTCGAAAAAGGCTTCGCGGGTGTTCATCTACTGGGTGGGGCTGATGCCCGACGCACCCGTGGAAGCGTTGACGCTGGCGGGCAATAGCTGGCCGAAGATCACGAAGGTGCGGCGACCGAACCCCGACCGTTCGGGCGACGACGTGTTCATGCCCGTGATCGGCGCGCTGGCGCGGTTCGACGAACGCACCATCCACCTGATCGCGAAGAAGCTGCCGTGGACGGTCTTCCGCTTCCAGGAAGAAAAGGCGGAAGCGAACGAACCCGGCACCGGGCAGAACATCGCCGACGTGGCGAAACAGCCATCGCGCGGGCACGTGATCACGGCGAAGAACCCGGAAGAAATCGCGGCGCTGCGCGAGCAGGGGCGACCCGCTTACGAATACCGGGCGCAGGAAGGCGACCACCCGGCTGCGCGCTACCTGTTCGCGCAACTGTGCCCGAACCAGAAAGCACCCGCACGCGGGGAATACTACCCCGACGTGCTGGAAGTCACTGGGCTGTCGTGGCCCGGTGAACTGATCACCCCCGCCGACAAGGCAACTGCAAAGCAGGTGTAAACGATGACCATTTCCGAAGCGAATCTGCAAAGCCAGTGGGCCGCCTGGATCGACCTAATCGAAACCGGGCGGGTGTATCTGGACGACACGATGCTGACGCTGCTGGCAGCGATCGACACCGAACTGGCAAACGGTGGCGACTACACCGTGCGCGGACTCACTGCGGCATCAGCAGATTACCGGGCGTCGGCGGCGACGCTGATCAGCCCGGCGCGCGTGATCGAAGCACTGGAACCGATCCTGTTCGAATATAACAAACTGATCACCGACGACGCTACGGCAGGTGACGGGTTCGGCGGCTATCGCGATCTGGCGCAGATCATGCGCGCACTTTACGAACACTTCGTGAACAACAGCCTGACCGTGGAGTCGCGAAACATCACCTACGACACCGCGACGCCGGGCGGGGCGAACGTCGGGAACGGCACGATTCGTCGGCTGACCGTGGACGAAAACGGGTTCAACCTGGAAGCCTGCACGGCACCGGAAAAGAAGCGGTGGCGCTGTCGCAGCGACGCCAGCACGGGCGTGCAGCAGGAAGCCGAAGTGTTCGAAGTGCTGGGCGCGACGCAGGCACCCGACGACCTGAACCGCGAAGGGTTCGGCAGCGGGATCAGCATTCGCACGTTCCTGACTTCGAAGCACGCGGGCGGCGGCGGCGGCGGCAGCCTGCTGCGCAACGGTTCGTTTTCCACGTTCACCGACCACGCGACGACGCCGACCCTGAACGGGTGGGTGATCAACAGCGGCGGCGCGACGTTCGACGCGGAAACCACGATCGTGTATCGCGACGCGCCGGGCATCACCACGTCGCAGTCGCTGAAACAAACCGCCGCGTTCGAAATCGAACAACTGGCATCGTCGTTCCGCAACACGCAACTGGATCAGGACACCCCGTATTTCTACCGGGTGATGGTCTACAAAGTTTCCGGCGCGACCGGGAACATCACGCTGACGTGGGGCAGCAAGTCGCAGGTTTTCACGCTGGGCGCGATGACGAACGACGCGTGGAACGAATGCGTGATCGACTTCGACGCCGACTGCTGGTTCCGTTCGTTCAACAAAAAGGATCTGTCGGTCAAAATCACGGGCGACACGATCAGCGGCACGTTCTATCTGGACGACGCGATTCTGGCCGAATGGGATCAGGTGGACGGCACGTATTGGATCACCTGCCCGAACGCTGCCGTGCATGTCCCGTGGCAAGTCGACGACTACTTCGAATTCGACGACAGCGGTGGACTGCCGGAAACCGCGAAGATCCAGTATTACCTGTGGCTGACCGGGCTGGGCTATCTGCCTTCGACGACCGGAACGCCGACGTTCACCGAACCGACATAGGCGTGTAAACGATGACCGACGCAACCGATCTATGGGCAGCATGCGAAGCCAGCTACGAAGCGAAGGGGCTAACGCTACTGACGAACGTGCGCGACCGCAGTGCGGTGGCCGCCGACGACACGGTGGGCGCTGACGCAGCGCAGTCGATCATCGACATGTTCGCGCTGTATGCGCAAGTCGACTACGTGTCGACGAACGCGATCCACGTGGAAGTCGGCATGCAGGGTGTGATCGCGCTGCTGTGGCGGCGCGGCGGCACGTCCACGAACATCGCGAAGGTGAAGTGGGAAGACTGGGTGGAACTGGCGACGAAGCTGCGGCAGACCGACCCGCGTGGGCACGAAGGGCCAGAATCGAACAGCGGCGTTTCGCAGCCATCGGAGCTTTCCAACGGGCGCACGACGGTTCCGTGGTCGCACCCTTCCGCACTTCCCGGCGGGCGCGGCTACATGCCCCGACGAATCCTTTCGGATGATTTCTAAACATGACACGCGCGACCTTCAAAAAGGGCGCACGGGTCGAAGGGTGGGAACGCAACCTGGACAACCCGCAGCGCGCACTGAAACAGGTGGGCATCCTGCTGGTGGCTGCGGCGCAGGAAGCGTTCGTCGATCAGGCGCACGGGCCGACTAAGTGGAAGCCGCGCGCGGTGCCGAACGTTTACGGCATCCTGGCAGACATCGACGCGGGCAAGACCCCGCCGGGGCGACGGTTCGAAGATCGGCCCGCACTGGTCGACACGGGCCGCCTGCGTTCGTCGATATCGTTCAGGCTGGTGTCGGCGAAGGTGGTGGAAGTCGGTTCGAACCTGCCTTACGCCGACCGGCTGAACCGGGGCGGCGACATCGAATCGGTGAAGATCACGGAACAGGTGCAAAGCGATCTGGCCGAATGGCTGAAAACGAAGTCGGCGCAGATCCGCGATTCGCTGGACTGGCTGCTGTCGAAGTCGCGCACCGACACGAAGCTGGAAGGAAAGGTCGAAGCCCGACCGTTCATCGGGCTGAACAGGCAAATTCGAAAAGACATCCTGCAAGTGGTGGGTGTGTCGATTCTGGAAACGAAATAGCATGACCGCAAAAAGCGCAGCGCAGATTATTCACTTCCCCGCCACGGTGATCGTCACACCGACCAGCGTTTCAACGCCGGGCGCATCGGGGAACTACGGCGGCACGTTCGTCGGCGGCGTGAAAGAAATCGGGTTCCAGTCGGTCGGTGAAGAAGCGTTCGAAATCTGGTCGGAGTGCTACGGCGAAGTGACCGACGTGCTGGAAGGTTCGAACCAGTTCAACATCGCGATGTTGCTGCGCGGGTGGGACGACGACGCGGTGGCGCAGTTCATGGCAGGCGGCTACGCGGCGGGCAGCGTGTCGGGGCACGCGGTGTTCACCGAACCCGGCGCACGCACGCCGGGGCAGTCGACGCAGGAAGCCGCGAACGCGCGCAACCTGAAACTGCTGCTGCTGCCCGACGACCCGATACACGTGCCCGCCCTGATGATCTACAACGCGGTGCCCGACTGGACACCCGGCGCGACGATCGCGCTGGAACAGAAATCCGAACTCGGAATCCCGCTGACGTTCCGCTGCATGCGGAACAGTGCCGGGAACATCTATTCGTGGGGTATGCTGGCCGACCTGTCGCTGACCTAGAAAACCGGAGTGTTTACACGTGCGATTCCCCTGGACGAAGAAGCCCGAACCCGAAGTCGAAGTGGTGACGCTGGACGAAGCCGTGGCAGCGTGGCCCCTGTGGCTGGCCGCCGGGCGGCCCCCGTTCGAATGGTTCATGGCGCTGGACCCCGACGTGCAGGAAGCACTGGCGGAAATCGGTATGCGGTTCACCGAAGCCCGCGACCTGGAAGCCGCCACCTGCCGGTCGAATCCCGATCTGGCCGAAGCCGCTGTGGCGGCGACCGACGACCCCACCGACACGGCGGCGACAGCGAGCGTTCTACAGCACGTTCTGGCGGCGGCGGCAGATCGCATGATGGGCGGCGGCGGGGCCAGCACGCAGCCCGTGGCGGCCCCTGAGCAGGCACCGGCTGGCCCGACGTGGGAAGGGCTGGCGCGGAACCAGGAAGCTGCCGCAATCCGCCTGCGCGGGCAGCAGGTGGAGCGGCAGGAACGGTCGGCGGTGACGATGCCGGGGGGTGACGCGTGAACCCCTGGCAGATGGCGCAGCAGATCAAATCCATCCTGGAAGCGACCACGTGGCACGATGGCGGCGATGTCGTGTTCGGGAATCAGGGTTCGGTCGCGTGCTTCGCGGGCACCCCGACAGCGGACCAGATGCCCGAAGCCCTGCCCGGCGCGCTGGTGCTGACCGGCGACTACGAACACGACGACGACGATCATTCGCTGCTGACGCAAACATTTCAGGTGATGGTCGCGGTGGAAGTCGCTGGCGACCCTATGGGCGAATTCGCCGTGATCGGCGGCAGTGCGCCCGACCTGAACGAATCGGGCGGCAGGGGCAGCGCAGAGGTATCTGAACGGGTGCGCAGCGCGCTGCAAGACCTGACCGGCGCGAACGGCGCGAAGATCATGCTTTCGGGCGGCGGCGGCGGCGGCGCGCAGCCGCTGGGCGACGGGCGACACGTGGCATACGCGTCGGTGACGCTGGACGCGATCTGCACGTCGCAACTGGCCTATGCGGCACCGCAACAGTTCGCCGTGGCCGGTTCATCCTGGACGTGGGAAGGCGCGCACTGTTCCGACCGCTTCGACTTCGTGGAATACGTGATGGGCTACGCGGCGACGGCACCGACGACGACTGCCGACCTGGACGCAGAAGTGTATCGCGGCCCGAACGCAAGTGTGACGGCGGCGCAGGTGGCGGGGCAGAACTACGCGGTGTTCGCGATCTACAGCGCGCGCGGGCAGGCGGGTGTCGAAGAAGGCGAAAGCGCGCTGCGGGTGGGGGCAACCCTTACGACCTGATGGCTGATCGCGACGACATGGTGCTGATCCCGCGCGTGGACGAAGGCAAGTCGTCGTCGTTCGTTCGCGCGCGTGAAGAACGGCAACTGTCGAAGTTCGGGAAGGGCAGGCGCGGGCACCTGCGGCGACTCGCGAAGATCAAAGCGGCACGCGTGGCGCGCAAGAAACTAGCGCGGCGGCGCGGCATGCGAGTCGCAGCGGCGCGCGGCGGTGTTGGCGTGGGCACGGCGGGCAAGGCGGCGCGGGTGATGAACCCCGTGGGGCTGGGCATCATGGCGGCGGTGGTCGTGGGCGGCATCGCCACCCGGCTGTCGACCGGGCGTTCGTTCGCGAACCTGGGCGCGGGCATGAACAAAGCCCTGCTGGGCAACCTGGACGAACGCGCACGCGCCGACAATTCCGTGCGCGGGCAGATGCAAAGCGACAACGATCTGATGCGCGCGGCTGGACAGTCGGGCGTGACCGATCAAATGGCGTCGATCTTCAAAGACATGCGCGACCTGAAACAGAAGGAACTGGAAGGGGCTTCGCTGATCAACGAAGACGCGCATTTCCAAAGCGCAGGCACGACCGAACTGCTGATCGACGCAGGCGCGGACGAACTCAAAAAGCTATTCACCGACGACGACTGGGCCGAATACTGGTCGCGCTTCCGCTGGGCGGTGGCTGGCCGCGCGTGGAACAACGCGAAGCGGGCGGCGTGGAAATGGTTCGGGGGTGGGCGATAACATGGCCGAAGCAAAAGTAAAAGTTCGCGTCGACACGCGGCAGGCGAAGGGCGATCTAAAAGCCATGACGAAGGAAGCGGCGCAAACCGCGACCCGCGTGGGGGGCCGGATCCGTGGCGCAGTCGGTGGCGCGCTGGGCGCTGTCGGGCTGGGCGGTGGAATCGCGACGGGCATGGCAGCCGTGAAGGGCGCAACGTCCAGCGGGTTCGGCGACGCGCTGTCGGAATCGTTCGGCGGCATCGGCGCGATGGTGGAACGGAAACTGCTGGGCGACAAGGGCAGCGAAGCGCGCGCCGATGGACGCGCACGCGATGAAACAATCAACGCGTTCGCAGCCGTGGCCGGTCACACCGGGAAGATCCCGGCAGGTGCAAAACCGTTTTTCGACAACATCCGAAGCCTGCGAATGGAAGAAGAAAAAGGGCGGAAGATGTTCGAAGAAGACGAACGATTCCGCAGCGTAGGGTTCGAAGACCTGACCACGCAGATTATGAAGGGTGTCAAAGAAACCGCCCTGGAAATCGGCGAATGGGTGCTGGAACAAATCATGGGCGGGTAACAAATGGCAGCACCGATCACAAACCTGTTTTCGATCACCTACGGCGCGACCCTGATGGGCGGCACGTCGGAAGCCTACCGGCTGCACGCACCCTACACGCTGGACATCGGGCACGAAGGGCTGCGGCTGGTGTTCGACGTGGTGGTGGTGGGGAAGTCATACGACACCGACACCGAAGGGCTGTCGCAATTGTCGGAAGCCCTGCACACCGCGCTGCGGCAACGCGATCAGGATATCGCCATCGACATCGCGGGCACGGTGACCACCTACACGTCGGGCACCGTGGCCCTGAACGTCGTCGCGTCGTGCGCGAAGTCGGGGAACCAGCAGACCGATCGCGGGTTCTCCCGCGTTTACACGGTGGTGATCGAAGCCGAACTGGCAGCCGACACCACGGGCGACAACGGGCTGCGCGATCTGTTCGTGGACGTGCAATACGAAGAAAGCCAGCGGCGCATCGTGACGATGACCGGCACCTACACGGCGACCGTAGGCAACCCCGACGACGCCGAACAGGAATACGTCGACCGATTCAGCGGCGTGGCGACGACGATTCTGGCAGCGATCGACGCAACCGTGTCGTGGGAGATTCGCGGGCACAACGTGACGCGCGATCGGAATAATCACACCGCAGAATTCCGGCGCGCATACGTCGAACTGCTGGCGAATCAGGTGGAAGCGGTGCTGGACAGCGACACGATCCGCGATCACCGCATCCTGTTCACCGATGAAACGGCGCACCCCGGTGACGCTGTGGCCGACGTTTACAGGCTGCGCAGGGTGCGGGCCGAATACGCGTGCGCGGTCGATATCAACTTTTCGACCGATCAGGAAGCCACGTGGCAAACCCTGATCCGCCCGCACGTCGTCGCGCTGTTCCAGACGACTTACAACCCGTCGGAATGGGCTGTCGAAGACTACAACGTGACGATTGACCCGACGAACAGCCGCGTGAACGCCACGCTGACGTTCGTTTACGTGGACCCCGACGGCGGCAAACTGGTGGAAGTTTCCGCCACGTCCACGATTCGCGAAACGCGAACGATCGACTACACGCCGAAGCACGGCGGCAGCGAACTGGACATGGCCGCCGACCCCGGCTGGGCGACAGTCGAACGCGTGGTGTCGCGCACGTTCATCAGCCTGGGCGAGTCGTTCCCGATTTCACGCATCGCGGGCAGGAACAACAGCGGCGACCGCGTGACGACCACGCTGGATTTCCCGAGCAGCAGCAGCAACGTGAAGAAGTCGGGCTGGAATCTGGTGTCGTCGACCAGCGCGGCGACCCCGCAGTGGATCGGCGACCCGTCGTTCGGTTCGCAGATTCTGGTCACTGTGCTGTCGGAAACCGTAGTCTACCGGCTGAACACTGCCAGCAGTTCGACGCCTTCCTGGCAGTGGGGCAGCCCCACCATCGTGAAGAAGTGACACCATGCCGAACAAAGTAAAAGCCACCATCGGCGGCGTGACGCTGGCCGGAAACACCGCGATCACCTGGAAGCTGACGACGGGCACGACCCCGTATCGCACGGTGATGATGGTTCACAAAGACGACTGGCGGAAGCTGAAAAGCAAGCTGGGGCAGTCGGTCGACATCAAAGTGGAACCGGCGCACGGGAAGCCGATCAACATTCGCGGCGTTTACATCCTGCACGAAGTCGCCAGCGACAGCCCGCACCGCGTGGCGTTCGTCGTGGCCGACCGGCGCTGGAAGTTCGCTTACACGATGGTGTCGCGTGATATGAACATCACGAAGCGCAGCGGCGACAAAAACAGGTTCTACGACGGAAACCTGCCGATCGAAAACGCGATCACGTTCGACCAGTTCACGTTCAAGTGGTATTCGCTGCGCAACGGAATGTGGAAGTGGGAAGCCGAAGAAGCGGTCGAACATATCCTGCACCTGCTGACCGACGACGGCGGCAACCGATTCACCATCGAATCGTTCCCGGTCGAACGCGAATTCACGCTGCAAAACGTGACGCTGCGCGATCAGGGCGACGTGGCGCTGGCGCGGCTGCTGTCGTTCATTCCCGGCGCGGAAATCTACGTCGACATCGACGGGCTGGTGCGGCTGATCAACGCCAGCGACTACGACGAAACGAAGCGGCACTGGAAGCAACTGCCCGACCCGACATACGACGGCGACAAAGTGGTGGAAATCGACCGGAAGGCGATCCGCCCGTCAAAAGCCAAAGTGTATTTCACGCGGCAGATCGAAAGCCTGTTCGAATACGCCGACGACTGGTCGAAGGTGACCGAAGGCGAGACGGGCGAAGAAGGGGGCGCGGGCACCGGGCTATACGAAGACCTGGACCCGAACGAACCGTGGCTGATGAACGTGATCCCGACGGTGGATTACCTGACGACGATCATCGACCGATACGAACCACCCGCCGAACCCGGCGGCGCGTGGACGCTGGTTACGACGGCGGTGGGGAAGGGCACGTGGATTCCATCCGACACGTTCGTAAAGTCGATGAACCTGGAAGACATGAAACCCGAAGGTTCGCTGCCGTGGAACTGGGAGACGATCAAACGCCACTGGTTCAAAGGCGACCTGGAAGGCGTGCTGGCGGGGGCCGCATCGCGTGGTGTTCCTGACCTGGACACGAACGCCGACTGGGCTGCGCGCGTGCAAGCGTTCCGGCAGCACTTCCGGCAAACCTATCAGATCAACCCGCGATACATGGATCGCATCAGGACGTTCGAAGCGACGCGCGTGGGTCCGTGGGATCCGATCAGTGGGGCAGTCGCGCACGCGCCTGTGTGGGGCGAAATCTGTATCATTCCGTCGGTCAAGGGGCAGCGCACGGCATCACGTCGCGATCGTGAAAGGCAAGGCGTGTGGAAAAACGTGCTGCACATTCCCGAAGACTACGACGGCAGCAAAATCGACATCACGTCGAAGACCAGCGGGCCGGGGCGCATCGAAATCATCGACCGCGACCTGGGCATTTTCCGTGTAAACTGGCTGCGCAACCCATACGGCACGGTCGATTCGATCCTGCCCTGCACGGTGGTGAACGACGAAGGCGAACACGTGGTGCCGACACGCGCGCTTCGCGATCAGAAGACGAAGACGGTGGCACCGGGTGCGGTGACGGAAAGCGGCACGAACGGCATCTTTCTGTCCGACACCATGAACCTGAAAACCATCCTGTCGATCGTCCCGGCAGCACCGAACAACGAAGGGCAATTCCACGAAGTCGAACTGAAACCGTCGGACATCAACGAACGGTTTCAAAAGGAACTGAAAATCGAAGGCGGCGACGGGCCGGAACTTCAAATTTTCATCAGCCCCGGTGAATCGCTGTGCCGCTTGCAGTGGGGCACCACGAATTCGAACGACGAACAGTCGAAAAAGCAGGTGCAGGATCTGCTGGGGCTGGAATTCGACGACCCGACGACGAACACCCCGCCGATCGCGGAAGGCAAATACAACGGGCTGACGTTCACGAACGACAAAAACGAAGTGGCCGAAGTCGCACGGGCGGCGGCGGCGGAACAGTTCGCAGCCTACGCTGACCAGATCCAGGGGCGGCACGCCAGTTCGGCACCGGAGAAGACCGGCGGCGGCGCGGGCGCGGGCGGCAAATCCCCGCTGGTGTTGCGCGGCAACGTGTCCGACGTTACTTTGCAGATCGGCGCTTTTCCATCTGGCAAGGTGTCGCACGTTTCCACGTTCCCCGGTCTGCCGAAACCGATTTCGCGCTTCGCACTGATGCCCGATTCCGTTCGTCGGTTCGTCCTGGGCATCGTTCCGCTGTCCGAACCCCGATAGAACATGGCATACGGAGTCACCGACTACATGGACGCAGGGATTTGGCCCCTGCAAGACCACGAATTCGGCATCGAAGTCGACACCCGGCTGATGATGACCGCAGTGCGCATTTCGCGCATGCAAGACCCCGAAGACTCGGACGACCCCGAAGATTCGCTGGTGGAACTGGCCGAAGAAAAGAACCACGGCACGATCGGCGACATCCACCCGTGGTTTTTCTGGCAAACGGAAAACCCCGGCGAACGCGGAATGGGATCGTGGGCGCAGTCGTTCGCGTCAATGGTGGTCGCAGGCGGAAACGGTGGGTTCAAGCCGGGCGCGCACACCGGGCACCCGGTTTCGCCTTCGCAACTGCTGCCGTTCCGCACGGCGACATACAAAACCGACGTGCGGTTCAAGCGGGCGTATCCGAACACGCCAAAGTGCTTCCCGATCTACCCCGTGGGCACGGTGATGCTGGTCACTTCGTCGATGGAAGAACAGACGCAGCACGACCTGATGAACCACGTGGACCCGCGCCTGATCGCGTCGCACGTGGATGGACCCGGCGGTGCTGGCACGCTGGTGTGCGACCTGCAACCCGATGGCGAAATCTGCATGTCGGGTTCCACGGAACCGGGCAAGGGTGGGCGGCACGCGCGACTGCAAAGCATGATGCGAGTCATCGCGCTGCCGAAGAACAAAGGCATTCAGAAGCTGGGCACGTCGCCCGGCAACATGATCGCGTGGAACTGCGCGCTGACCGGGCAGGATCGAATCGGCGGCTACGGCGCGACCTGGATTAGAATGGTGGGCGGCGCTGGCCCGATCACTGGCGGCCCGATCGTGAAACCGCCCGGCGGCCCGATCACACCCCCCGCTGGACCTGGACTGCCGCCACGCGGCGGCGGCTGGCGCACGGGCGGCGCGAACTTCGGCAGTGGACCGAACAGCAACGCACCGGAACCCGGCACGGAAAGCGCGAACAGTGGCGGCCCGCTGCCGGGTGGCGACAAGTCGGGCGGCGGAAACAAGCCCGGCGGCCCGATCACGGGCGGCCCGATCACTGGCCCGCCACAAACCGACCCCGACGAATTCGAAATGACCCCGTGCGACACGGGCGAATTCAGCCCGAAGCCGAAGAAGTCACACGGCGTTTCGTTCATGGCGCACATCGGTGCGTGCGGCCCGCTGCACGGTGGCGCTGGCGGCGGCGACAAACATTTCCTGGAAAACGACGCCGACGGCAACCCGATGACCAGTGGTCACATCGGGGCCGACGCATACATTTTCCAGAACAGCGACCGCGATGGCCCGTGGATGTTCGAAGGGGATTACCCGAAGGAACTGCGCGAATGGAAGTTCAAAACGCACTGCCACATCGCGTTCGATAAGCAACAGACCCACAAATGGGTGTCCGGTTCGAAGCAAGGGAAGTGGCGCGTTTACACGACCGTGCCCTACTGCTGCCCCGACACAAAGACACCCGTTCCGCCGACGGGGCCGCCGACGGGCAACCCGATGACCCCGATCACACCGGGGCCGATGGCACCGATGGCACCGGGGCCAGTAATACCGATCACGCCGATGGGCAGCGGCATGCACACGCCGATGGGCGGCATGGTGCCGATCGTGGGGCCGATCACACCCCCCGCTGGACCGGGCATACCACCACGCGGCGGCGGCTGGCGCACGACCGGCGGCCCCACCGCACCCGGCGCACCGAAGCCGGGTGGACCCGGCAAGCCCGGTGGGCCGATTACAGGCGGCCCAGAAGCCCCCGTGTCGCCACCCGGCGGCGGCCCCGGCTATCCGCCGGGCGGTGGCGAAGACGCCGACGACGACCAGAACGACAGCCTGCGGTCGAAAATGTATTTCCCGCCGGGCAGCGGTGGGCACTTCGCGCGCGGCGGGGCAGGTGGAGTCGGCACGACGCAGGCGAACATTCCCGAACTGCTGGGCGAACTGACCGGCACGAACACCGGCAAGTTCGACGGCGGCAACGAAACCCGCAGCGGCGTGCGCGGCTACGGCGTGCGCGGGCGTGTCGGCGACACGCAGGCGGAAGACGAAAACCTGTGGGAAGTGCATCACCCGTTCCGCGAAGGGTTCGCAGGTATGTCGTTCCGCCCGCAACTGTGGGAGCGGGGCTATCCTGGGTTCATCCACAACCCGGAAATGCCCGAAGGCATTCTGATGGCTGACGAATTGTCGCGCCCGACGGCGCTGCAAATGGACGTGTTCGGCGGCATGGACACGGCATCAGGCGACTGGGATTACGTGCAGGCACCGGAAAGCAGCCGCGCACGTGGCGGCACGATCCACGGTGGCGTGTTGTTCCACCCGCCGCGCTTCCAGATGGAAGACTACTTCCAGATCGGCAGCGACGCCGACACCACGCCAGCGGTCGATTCGGTGGGCTACACCGAATCCCACGTGATGCACGCGCCGGGCGTCGGTTCGTCGTTCGGGCTGCCGAACCGCGACGGTTCGCTGGCCGACGGCGGCGGCTACATCCGGGTGTATCCTTCGAACCCGACCGACCTGGAAATCGGCACGCGAAGCAGCGGGGCCGACGTGTCGCTGATCACGGCAGGCATCAGCGGCGGCGAAGAATTCGTGACGATCGTGGGCACTGGGTCCATGAAGATTCCGACCGGCACGACGGGCGAACGCCCTGCGATTTCGATTCCGGGCGAAGTGCGCGTGAACACGACCGACAACGTGTTCGAATGGTATGCGGGCGGCGCGTGGGTCCAGTCGGGCAGCGGCGGCGGTTCGACGACGTTCATCGCGCTGACCGACACGCCCGCAGGCTACGGCACCGCGAACGACGTGGTGACCACCGACGGCGCGACGACGCTGCAATACGAAACGCCGGTCGTTTCCACGAACACGGCGGGCGCACTGGTGCGGCTGGATGGCTCCGGGCGGATCGACGGCGGGCTGATCAGCTTCCCCACTGGCGTCGTCGACTGGGTCGACCTTGGCGACACGGCGGCGAGCATCGGCAGCAGCGGCGACGTGATCAGCCACGACGGCAGCACGCTGGCACCCGAAACACCGATCGCAGCATACACCGGCACGGCGGGCGAACTGATCCGCACGGACGGCAGCGGGATGATCGCGGACGACCTGATCAACTTCCCCGCTCCGACGATCGCGACATGGGAAAGCCTGAGCGACACGCCCGCGTCGTTCGTGGCGAACAAAATTCCAAGCGTGAACGCGGGGGCCACGGCGATGATCTTCGCCGGGCCGACGATCGCAGCGACCGGCGAACTGGTGATGGGTTCGAAGGAAGTGCAAGGCGTGCTGGCGGGGCTGTCCGCAGGCAACGCGGTGGAACTGGTGCAAGCCGTGGCGGCGTTCGTCGCGAAGACCGGCAGCACGATGACCGGCGCGCTGGTGATGAACGACAACGTGGCCGCGACGTTCGGAACCGGCAGCGACGCGACGGCGCTTTACAACGGCACCGATCTGATCATCAAACCCGACGTGGTGGGCAGCGGCGCGGTGCTGATCGACGGGCGGCTGGAACTGTGGGACAGCGACAAACTGACGCTGGGCACGGGGCAGGATGCCGAAATTTACTACGACGGCACGGATCTGATCATCGACCCGAAGGTGGTGGGCAGCGGGCACATCGGAATTCCCGGCAGCCTGGAAGTCTCGGACGGATACAGCACGTCGGGTGCTGCACGAAACGCGCACCTAACCGTGTGGGAAGATAACGCGTTCGGCATGGAACTGGCAGGCACCGGAACCGCCCCCGCGCTGCGGGTGTTCGGGCGCAGCACCGACACCGACGCGATTCACTTCGGCACCTACACGGCGAACAGCACCACGCAGTCGTCGTTCACGCAGAAAATGGTGATGACCGCAGCGGGCAAATTCGGCGTGGGCGTGACCGCGCCAAACGAAAGCATCGAAGCCAGCGGAATCATCCGTGCAAACGGTGGATTCAGCGACAACGGCACGGCAGGCATCGACGTGTCTTCGTTCACGTGGTATGACCGCGACAGCGGGCAACACGACGTGACGATTTCCGGTGGACTGGTCACCGAATGGACTTACACACCGTGACGCGGGTCGATACGATCCCGGCACACAACACTGTTCAGGAGAACAAAAACATGACCCGAAAAAAGAAGCAGCCCGCGAAGGGCACCCCGATCAAACTGGTGGACCCGGCGAAGGGCGAAGCCGCGCGCGACGCGCTGGCGGAAAAGGAAGCCGACCAGATCGGCGACGAAGTGAACGAAGCCCCGCTGGACCCGCTGGTGGAGGCGCAGCAGCGCGCAGGCGCGTGCTATCAGGAAGTCATGCAGGTGTGCGCGAAGTGGCGCTGCCGACCGCACGCGACCCTGAGCAGCGATCTAGTCGGACAGCAGCGCGACAAACAGATGACCACCGCCACATTCGGGATCGTCCCCGAACCCCTGGCGTGATTTTGGACTGAAACTAGACGGACAACACGATGACGGCGATCGACGAACTGGGCGTGCGTATGCGCGAAATAGAAGGCTGGGCACGCGAACACGATGGCCGCATAAACGAAAAGTGGGCGGCGCAGGAGCGTGAAAACGCGCAGTGCGCCACCGACCGCGCGGAACTGCGCGACCATATCGACGCGAAATTCGGTCTGGTGTTCAAAAAGCTGGGCCACCTGGAAACGAAGGTGGCGTCGTTCGCGGCTGCTGCCGCACTGGTCGGCGCTGCCGCCGCGAAATACCTGCTACCATGAAGATTCGAAACGCTGGTGTTCTTCTCCTGCTGGCCGCAGCGGCGACCGGCTGCGCGTTCCTGGAAGCCCTGATGCCCGGCAGTGCTGCGGTCGTGAACGACCCGGCAGTGCAGGAAGCGGCTGGCGGCGTGGTTCAAAACCTGCTGGTGGGGAACTACATTGGCGCGGCGTCGGCGTTCGGTGAACTGCTGTTCACGTCGATGGGCGTTTACAAAGCCACGATGATGCGGCGCGACAGCCTGCGCGAAAAGCGCGGCGAAGCGACCGGCGCGGAACCCGCTGCGGCGGTGCTGGCCCCTGCCCCGGCGATCACGCCAGAAATGGCCGCGATGCTGGTGGCGCTGACGCAGGCGCAAGACGCGCCACCCGTGGACGTTACGCCGGGCGTGTAAACGTTCTGCGCATCGACCCGGAAAGCACTTGCAAAGCCGGGCGCGATGGTTTATTCTACGGGGTGGCGAAGGGGCAACGGTTCCGGGGGTGGCTTTCCAGGTGCAAAAAAACATGAAGCATGCACTTGCAAAGCGGGTGGAAGGCGTGTAAACTTTGGAAGTCGAAAGCAACCCAAACCCAAAGGAACGAAACGATGCCCGCAACGAAGACCGCAAAGAAGACCGCAAAGAAGACCACGACCCGCCGCGCCAGCAAGGGCAGGAAGATCCACGCAACCCGCGAACAGTGGCTGGAAGCTGCGGTCGACCTGTTCCGCCCGATGTTCAAGGCGATGCAAACGGAAGTGCGGAAGCACCCCGCTTACAGCAAGGCCGACACCGTGCTGCCGAAGAACGTCAAGGTGGCGTGTTCCTGGCCGTCGCACCGGGGCACCGCACCGCGCGGTCGTGTCATCGGGCAGTGCTGGAACCCGCTGGTGTCGAAGGGACTGGCGACCGAAATTTTCATCAGCCCGTTCCTGGAAGAACCGACCCGCGTGCTGGACGTGCTTTGCCACGAACTGATCCACGCAGCGATCGGCACGAAGCACGGGCACGACCACCTGTTCGCGACCTGTTGCAAGCTGCAAAAGCTGGAAGGCAAGCCGACCTGCACCACGGCGTCGAAGGAATTCGAAGCCTGGGCGAAGATCGCGCTTCGGAAGCTGGGGCGCTACGAACACCGGAAGCTGGACGCGACCGAATTCGAAATCGCCGACAAGCCGAAGAAGCAGGGCACCCGCATGATCAAGTGCGAGTGCGAAGGCTGCGGCTACATCGTGCGCACGACGCAGAAGTGGGTCGACGTGGGAATCGTGAACTGCCCGAACCCCGACTGCGATCAGGAAGGCGAAGAAATGGAGGCACACGCCCCGAAGAACCGGGGCGAAGGGCGGCCCGTCGGAACCTAGCGGGCGGGGGCTGGCGGGGGCTTTCCCCGGTCGGCACTTGCGCAAACGGTTTCCAAGTGGTAAGAAACAACCCCCTGGACCCCTAATCAGCCCCGAAACACCGGGGCAGCGAGGCAAATACAATGGCGAAAACGAAGGCAAAAGCGGCACCGAAGCGGAAGCCGACCACCGAACAACGCGAGTGCATCAGGCTGGTGAAGAAAGCCCGGCGCGATGGCTGGACCCTGGAAGACCTAGCGCAGCACCTGGGCACGTCGTTCAGCACCGTGTCGCGCTGGGCGGGCGACCTGAACGTGCCGTCGCGCAACACTGCGGCGCGCATGATCACGCTGCTGGGGGCGCTGTGACGGATGACCCGACGAAAGTGGGCGGCACGCCCGAAGACGCGCCACCCGTGGAGAACAACCGCAACCCCGAAAAAGGTCCAGTCGGGGCTAATCCTAACGCACCGATCAGGCTGCGGGAAGCCCTGTTCGTTTCACGTGTAAACGCCCTGCCGATGGAATTCTGGCAGGGTGTGCTGCGGTGGGCGAACAACAACGCGAACCAGTTCACCGTCGGCGGCGACGGCAGCGGGCGCTACAACTACGAAGTGCTGGACTGCCACCGCCGGATCGACCTGCGCGACTTTCACCGGGTGGTCGGCGAATTCGCTTCGGATTCCCTGGAAGCCCTGAACGTCGAACCGTTCGACTTCGACCGGATCGAAGCGCACCTAACGCTGTATCACAACGGCAGCTTTTTCGAGTTCCACGACGACACGCCGGGGCCGGAAGGCGAACGGATCAGTTCGCGCCGGGTGACGTTCTGCTACTACATGAACGTGCCGCCCGTGATGTTCAGCGGGGGCCGCCTGGAATTCCTGGACGGCACCGCGATCGAACCAGTGAACAACACGCTGCACCTGTTCAACCCGCTACAGCGGCACCGGGTGACACCCGTGCAGTGCATGTCGGGCGACACGATGCACGGGCGGTTCGCGATCACTGGGTGGATTCACGCGCGGGAACCGCTGCGGCACTACGCGTTCCACGCTGACGCGTCGCGTGATGGCGCGTGCAACCCGAAGCACGCGGGCGGTGTGCTGGTCGACTGGCCGCAGGACGTGACGTGCCTGGACTGTGCCGCCGACATCCGGGCGATGCTGGCCGACTACAGCCGCAACCCGATGACGAACGAAATGCTGGAACGGATTCGCTTGGAAAGGGCTTGCAAAGCAGATGCAAACAGCTAGGCTTCCATCATCGAAAACCCGTTCATGGAGAACACCCCACGATGATCACGAACCGAATCATGGAATACCTGGAAGGTCCAGGGCGCGACGTTGACCTGGAACAGCTAACGGTGGCGACCGGCCACATCCGGGCGAGTCTACAGCGAAACCTGGGCGTCGACCGCGACACCGGATCACGCAAAGTTCGACTGCCCCGACCGTCGGGCACGTTCGCCTGCCCGCGCCGAATGATCTTCGACGCGCTGGGGCTGGAAACCGAAGGCTACGGCTGGCGCGCACGCATGACGTTTACACACGGCGACATGACGGAAGCGATGGGCGTGCTGCTGTTCCGGCAGGCGATGGCCGCGCGCGGTGAATCCGATCGGATCATCAGCCCGGCAGCCGACGGCGAACAGCTTCACCTGTCCGCGATGCTGGACCCCGCCGACTATGGGCTGACCGGCGCACCGATCCACCTGCAAGGTTCCGTCGACATGTCGCTGAAAGGGCACGGCGACGCGGAAGAACTGGTCGACTGGAAGTCGTCAAGCCGCTACGCGTTCCAGAACATGCAGGCGGCGATCACCGACCCCGATCACAAGTGGTGGAAGAAGGAAGAACGCGGCTACATCGCGCAGGTGCGTCTATACATGATGATGGCGCGCAAGCTGGGGCGCGGCCCGCAGGATCGCGGGTATCTGGTCTTCGTGTGCAAAGACACGGGGCACGTGGCCGAATGCGCGATCGAACGCGACGACGTGAAAGAAGCCGACCTGATCAGGGTGCTGCTGTGGGCACGCGAGAACATCGAACACGCGCACGAACGCCGGGCGATCGTGCTGGAAGGCGCGGGGTTCAACGAACTGGACAGCGACGCAGGCAACGCGGAAACCGACGCGGTGCTGGAAGACTGGACCCGGAAGAACATTCCCCGCCCGCAGTGGGCGACGGACAGCATCAAACACGCGGGGGCATCGCGCGGCGTGCAACGCCCCGACGGCACGAAGGGTCCGTGCCTGGAAATCGACACGAACGCCACGCCGAATTCGTGGCGCTGCAACTACTGTCCGCACACCGCACGGTGCTTCCCCGACTTCGCGGTGGTCGCGCTGTCGAAGCCCGTGTGGCGCACGAACAACCCGCCGAATAAATGACGGGTGGGGCTTGCATTCCGCAGCCCGCCCCCTACTCTTTTGCAGATGGCATCCAAACGGGTGCCGAACCTTTCGCCCGAAGACGGGCAACGAACAGCCGGTGAACCGGCAGGAACATCAGAATGAAGATCGGTGGAAACAGTGGCGGCGGCGATTTCGAGCAACCCCCCGAAGGGCAGCACGCGGCGGTGTTGGCGCATGTCTACGACGTGGGCGTGCAGATCAACGAATGGCAGGGCGAGGAAAAGCGGAACCAGCAGTGCGCGTTCGTGTGGGAACTGGAAGCCACGCAGAAGGATGGCACCCCGTTCACGCTGGTGGACACGAAGACCAGCAGCACCCACAAAAAAGCGAACCTGCCCGACATCCTGGCCGCGATCACGAAGCAGCCGCGCGGTTCGTTCGTCGATCAGGAAGTGGACATCGACACGCTGGTGGGCAAATGCGCGATGCTGCACGTCGCGCACGGTCGCAAGGGCAGCGCATACATCGACCGCGTGGACGCGCTGCAAGTCGAAAAGAACCTGGACGTTCAGGGCGAATACGGCGACGGCACCGAAATTCACCCGCTGGTCGCGTGGCACATGAACCGTGCCGTGTCGGGCACCGTGGGCGCAGGACAGGGCACCATGCCCGCGCCGAAGGGTGAGACGCAGAACGACCGGAAGGCCAGCACGCGGCCCGCTGGGGCACCTGCGGCGACTCCTGACGTGGGGGCTATCGACACCGACGACATTCCGTTTTAGCACTTTGCGGGCGCGGCAGTGCTGACCGCACGGGGGGCGACTCTCCTTCTTCCCCTTCCCGAAGCCCCCCACGCCGCCCCGCGTTTACACACCCTGAAACCCCTTTCCGAAAAAGAACCATGACCGAACAACAGACCCCCGCCCCTGGCGGATTCAAAGTGCCCGCCGATCTGGTCGACACGGCGCTGAACCTGACGCAAGTGCGGCAAGTCGTCCAGATTCGCAAGCGTGCCGCGATCATCGCGCGACGCATCGCATCGCTGCCCGCGAAGCTGGAAGCCCTGAACGGCGAACTGGACGTGCTGCGGCAGCGCGAAGCCGCAGTGAAGGCGGGCGAACCCGACCCCGCCCTGCTGGTCGATGCGACGCCTGACCCCGTGCCGGAACCCGACCCGGCACCGGCAGCGTTCCCCGAATAGCAGCGGGCGGGGTGGGACGCGCATACCCCGGCGAGAAATCACGCGTGCTTTTCTAAACCGAAACCCTGGAACGAACCGATGAAACAAGCCCTGCTGGACACGATCGAATTCTATGCCGAGTCGTCGCCCGCTGCGGTGCTGGCCGATCAGGGCGAACGCGCCCGGAACATCGCGCTGGTGCTGAACGCGACGCTGGAAGACCGCACCGACGACCCCGACGAACCCGACAGGCTGACCGCGCTGCTGGAAGCGGTGAACAGCGTGCTGGAAGCTGACCCCGCGTTCACGTCGTCGAACGCGCAACTGGCGACACTGCAACGGTGCGCGCAGGAGTGGGTGGACTGATGGAACTGCCACCCGATCCACCCGGCGGCGTGCAGCCAAACATGCCGAACAACCCGAACCGGCAGAACCTTCGCGTGAAGGCTGCCGAATGGATGTCGAACAACCCCGAAGCGATGGCCCTGTTTCGCATGTATGCGCGCAAGCTGGTGACCGTGCGGCGGCGGTTCGGCATGAAACTGCTAATCGAACGCGTGCGGTGGGACAGCCACGTGCGCACGAACAGCGACGACGGATTCAAAATCTCGAATAACCACGGCGCTTACATCGTGCGGCAACTGATCAACGAAATGCCCGCGATGGAAGCACTGGTGACATGCAGGGAGACCCGCTACTGATGCACCGACCCGGCGAATACATCGGCACCGCAGCCGACGGCGTGCAGCCGGTCGACGATGGCCCTGCACGGTTCTGCACGTTCCCGAACCTGATGCCCGCAGGCTACACCGCCGAAATCATCGGGCACGGCGTGCGCGAAGTGATCATGGACCCGGCGGTGGGCAACTTCCAGAACGGCAGCCACGCGGAAATCAGCGACACCGAACACGACTGGATGCTGACCGACCTGCGCGACGCGATGCGTGCGCGGTTCGACGAAGCGGCGAAGGCGTGCGGCTACGACGACGCGCCACCTGCCGACGAAATGGAATTCGAACTGTGGCTGTCGGTGCGCGGCGAAGGCGGCGTGTTCCACTGGCACACCGACCGCGACCCGAAGCCCGTGCAAACGCGGTGGCTGTCGCTGTGCTACTACATGCACACGCACCCGATGCGGTTCATGGGTGGGGAACTGGAATTCTACGACGGGCAGCAGGTGCTGCCTGCCGACAACCTGCTGGCGTGCTTCGACAGCCGACAAACGCACCGCGTGCGCCACGTGCATGCCGTGCCGTTCGGCACCTGCACGAAGGAAAACAGCGTGTGGCCCGATCCGCCCGCGCTGGCGTGGCCCGACGCACGCTGGTCGGTGACTGGATGGGCACACAGTTTACACGTGCCGCCCCCCGAATAGCTTTCTGCCCGCCGCGCTTCCTGGGGCTTGTCGCCCACCGTAACCGCAGAAGGGAAGCGCGGCGGGCGGTTTTTCTTTCGCATGCACTTGCAAAGCAGGTGGAAAGCTGTAATCTGCACGCATGAAGAACAGCAGAACACGCGGCGAATACTCCCCACGCGACTACCAGCAGCGCAGCATCCAGGCGGTGCGGAAAGCATGCGCGCAGGGCAAGCGCACGATCCTGGTGCTACCGACCGGCGGCGGCAAAACGAAGACCGCAGTTTACGGCATCGTGAAACAAGCCGTGGCGAAGGGCGCGAAGGTGTTGTGGATGGCGCACCGCAGCGAACTGATCGCGCAAGCCGACGGTGATCTGGTCGAAGCTGGCGTGCGCACCGGGCTGATCAAAGCGGGCGTGCGCGAAGACCGCACCGCACCGTGTCAAGTCGCCAGCATTCAAACGCTGGCCCGCCGCGACCTGCCGGAAGCGCGAATCGTGATCGTGGACGAATGCCACCACGTGCGCAGCGCGACATACATGCGCGTGATCGAACACTATCAGGAAGCCGGTTCGATCATCGTCGGGCTGACCGCGACCCCTGAACGTTTAGACGGGAAGGGGCTGGGCGACGTGTTCGACGAAATCGTGGAAGAAGTGACCGTGCGCGAACTGATCGACCGCGACTTCCTGGCCGACTACGACTATTTCGCGCCGTCGATCCCCGACCTGGACGGCGTGCCGAAGCAGGGCGGCGACTTTCATAAGAAGCTGACCGGGCAACTGATGAACCGCCCGACGATCACCGGCAACTTGCTGACGCACTACGTGCGCCACATGTCGGGCAAACGCGCCCTGCTGTTCGCTGCGGGCATCGCGCATTCGATGGCAGTCGTGGAAGCGTTCAAAGCCGCAGGCGTGCCAGCGGCGCACCTGGACGGTTCAAGCCCCGCGCAGGAGCGTTCCGACATCCTGGCGAAGTTCGAAAGCGGCGAAGTGCTGGTCGTGTCGAACGTCGATCTGTTCGACGAAGGCTTCGACGTGCCAGCGTGTCAAGGCGTGATGATCGCACGCCCCACGCAGTCGTTCGTGAAGCACCGGCAGATGATCGGCAGGTGCCTGCGGCGCAAAGCCGACGGCAGCCGCGCGGTCGTGCTGGATCACGCGGGCAACTTCCTGCGGCACGGCATGCCCGACGATATCACCGACTGGAAGCTGGCCGACAAGCCGACGAAGACTGCCGACGCACCGAAGCACAAACAGTGCCCGAAGTGCTTCGCCGTGCTGCCCGTCCACGTCGCGGTGTGCCCCTGCTGCGGGCACCGCTTCGGCACGAAGCCGCGCACTGGCCCCGACATGGTGGGCGGCGACTTGCAGAAGGTGAAGCAAAAGAAGTGGACGACGCAGGAAAAGGAAGCACTTTACACGTCGCTGATGGGCAAGGCGCGCGCGCTGGGCTACGCGCCGGGCTGGGCGAAGCACCAATACAAAGCGAAAGTGAAGGTGTGGCCGCGCGGGTTCACGAAGCGCGTGGATCGCGTCAGCTTCGACGCGTGCGACCACGTGAAGGTGTCGGCGGAAACGAACCGCTGTAACCACTGTGGCGCATATCGTGGCCCCGACGCTGGCGGCTACTAGTCGCAGCGGCTACGCTGCCGGGTCCATGCCCACGATCCCCGAACGTGAAGTGCAGCACGAAACGATGCTGCAAATCGGACAGCTACCCTTCCTTCGCATCTGGCGGCAGAACGTCGGGAAGGCGCGGGCGTTCGACAACCCGCGCAGGGTGATCAGCTTCGGACCCCCGAAGGGTGCCGCCGATTTATCGGGGCTGCTGGCGTGTGGCAGGCGGCTGGAAGTGGAGTGCAAAACAGCGATCGGGCATCAGTCGACGGAACAGGTGATGTTCCAGGACATGATCGAACACCTGGGCGGGATCTACCTGCTGGTGCGATCTGCCGACGACGCGAAGAAACAACTTGCAAGCCACGTGCAAGCGTGTAGCGTGTGTGCGTCGAAGAAAACCTGGACCGATTAGGAACCCCCGAATGCACTTTACACGCGGCACGTCGTCACTGTTCCAACCGTTTGAACTGGAACGCATCACCTGCGAACCCGACGAACTGCAAGACCTGCTGCGCGACCTGGACGGCGGCGATAATTCGTGGTGGTGCGCGGGCACGTTCGCGACCGGCGCGAAGCGATCGAAGGCGGCATGGATCGGCACGGGTTCGCTGGTGCCGCTGGACCTGGACACGAAGACCACCGACGGCAAAAAGGCACTGCCCGCTGCGGAAGACTGGTTCGTGATCATGGAAGCGGTGCGGCAAGGCGCGTGGCCCTGGGTCCAGTATGCCCACACCACGCCACACGGCGTTCGGGTGGTCGGTGTGCTGTCCGAACCAGTCAAAGACGCGGAAGCATACGGGGCGATCGTGGACGCGATGGCGGCGGAAATGGCGGGGGCGATCAACGCGACCGCGTTTCACCTGGACCTGGGCAGCCGCGAACCGTGGCGCGCGATGTTCGCACCGGGCGCGCGTGTAAACGGCGTGGCCCGCGCGGTCGGCATGGTCGACGAACTGCGGCCCGCTTTCGAAGTCGACGCGTTCGACGTGGCCGCCTGCCTGGAAGCCCGCACGGTGCCCGCTGCTGGCCCG
>Ga0316187_10000511_pt1 | contig 30499 bp, 31 predicted proteins | sample CroRivburrow1_MG_FD_204927 | JGI IMG/M metagenome (GOLD analysis project Ga0316187, IMG submission 204927) | Coastal sediment microbial communities from Maine, United States - Cross River worm burrow 1 | ecosystem: Environmental > Aquatic > Marine > Coastal > Sediment | place: USA: Maine... | reverse complement strand
CATTTTTATAGGCTGGACGTGGATCGCATTCCAGTAGCTTCACAATCAAACGCTTAAGCTCAACTCCATCATCACACTGCTGTAACTGAGTTTCCGCTTTTTTGCTGAACAACACTGATTTGCTGACCTGAGGCGGTTCGGAGGCATAGCCACTTTTGGCATCAGGAATACTGTCAACATAGGGCAAGTAGGGTTTAATATCGAGTACTGGTGTGCCATCCAGAAGATCCACACCTGATAGCAGCAACTCTACTTTGCCATTCTCAGTTGAGATACCATCCAATGCCACAACTGAGAGGCCAACCGGATTGGGACGGAACGGTGAGCGACTGGCAAAAACACCGACACGTCGGTTCCCACCCAGCCTGGGTGGTCGCACTCGTGGCTGCCATCGATCACGCATGGTTTGGTGGAAGATAAATGTCAGCCAAACATGAGAAAATCCCTCAAGCCCGGCAACCACATCAACACTGTTATAGGGTATGAGCAGCTCCAGCGTTGCTTTTGCTTCAGGCACTAATAGTGGCTGCCGCGGAATACCAAATTTCTCCTTGAATGGGGAACGAACGACCCCAATAGGAGTCAGAGAATAATTCATCAAACAACCTCTAATTTGTATTAAAATACGAATTCATGCCGGTAGCAGAACTTAACCTTAAGTATCAATCCAATGCACGCCTATTATCCCTGGATCAAACTCATCCACGTCAGCATGGTCACTATCACGACCTGCTTTTTTATCATACGGTTTTTCTGGATGATTAAGTACCCTGCGCTACTTCAACAAGCCTGGGTGAAAAAATTCCCACCCATCATAGACACCACCCTGTTGGCCAGCGGCATCACTATGGCGATACTCTCTCACCAATACCCCTTTCAACAACCCTGGTTGACAGCAAAGGTCGCAGCATTAATTGCCTACATTGTACTGGGCATGATTGCTCTAAAGTGGGGGTCAACCATGCGTATCCGCATCATTGCCGGTATTTTTGCTCTTGCATCTGTCGGCTATATTATCTCCTCTGCACTGAGCCGAAGCCCATTTCCAGTTAATTTCCTCTTTACATAGTATAAAGATTGAAAGTCAGACCAAAATTACGTTAGGATTTAAAAGATTTTGCTCCCATTTGCCAGGAAGCTGCTTCCATTAATAATAAACAGGATATAAAAGGTTCGCACAGTTCCGCTCTCCATATGACTATGACAACTACATTTAACCGTTTTTCTATCATTGCCGCTATCACACTACTGGCGCTGCTTGTTCCGCTGACCTCAACAGCAGCAAAATTGACACTTGCTGAAGGTATCAATAAAGCGGGGCGGCAACGCATGCTGACACAGCGCATGGTCAAGTCATACTGCCAGATGGGTATGGAATTGCGTTACCGGAAATCAGAAAAACAATTAAATGCAGCTATCCAGCTGTTTGACACCCAATTGGAAGAGCTACAACAGTTCTCTATCACCGCCGAAGTCAAAGCAGGACTAGACAAAGTTAAAGGACTCTGGGAAGGCGTTAAAGAGACCGTATCCTCTGAAGTGAAGCGGGAAAACGTGGAACAGTTAAGAGCGGATGCTGAAAAACTACTCATAGCAAGCCATGAGGTTGTTTTAATGCTGCAAGACCTTTCTGGTACCTCTCAAGGAAAACTGGTCAATATTGCAGGTCGTCAACGCATGTTATCCCAACGAATTTCCAATCTTTATCTCCTGCAGGCATGGGGGTTTGAAAAAGAACCCTACACGTCTGACTATCAAACAGCTATCAGCGAATTTGATAGTGCTTTAAGTTTGCTCACAAAAGCACCAGAGAATACAAAGAAGATATCCGAGTCACTCGGAAATGTATCTTTGCAATGGGGTGTTTTTCAGCACAGTGCCAAGCTGGAAAAAGGGAAATATATCCCTGCGCTAATCGTCCGATCAGCAGACAAGATACTGACTCAAATGAACTCTATCACTGGGATGTATACCTTACTTCCCGCGAAGTAAATAATCTGCAAGAGCGTGTCGTGATTTCCAGAAACGGCGCAATCCCCGTCGTTCTATCTGAAATATCTGCCCATTGCAGGGATATAGACTAAGCCGATCAATCTGCTTTTTCTGTAGCATACGCTGTAACGCCCCAGCCCAGCACTCAAGATCATCCAGTCTATCAACCCAACTCTGGGGGTCTGCTGACAGCACCGTGCGCAATAATGAGTTATAGACCACGAGAGATGAGCTGCCATCATGCCTCTGCGTTAATGCATCCAGTGACAGTGGATGACACGCTACTCCTGCCAGCTGTGAGAACCCCTGGCTAAGTGCATCATCAGCCATCACAGTAGCAAAATCACTCTTCACTGCCTCTGGTAAGCAACCACCACCAGAGAGCCAAATACCATTAACCGGCAAGAGATGATCAGCTTCTCGTTGCATATTGGCAACAGCCGAATGAAACAGCATCTGAATTTCATTCAACACAGAACGCCACTGATTTGCCTCTTTGCCTGAGGGTAAGTACTGATCAATATTGCGCCCAACAACATCAGCTAAAGGGCAGGTATTTAAAACAGGCGTTGTTGGCAATTTCAGATACCAGCGATTGGGATGAGGCACTTCTAAATGCCATCCATCCTGTGAAAAATGCTGATTAAAAAGTACAGCTAACGCATCAGCATCTTCTGGACGTATATCCAGCATCTCAGCATCAAACAACAGTAACCGATCGGCAGTTGGTTTTAGAAACACAGGATCTGCATGAAACCAGAAAGCAGCATCTCTTTCACTACCTTCTGCCAATCGAGATACAGCAGCCGATGGCAGATCAGCATACATATCGCTTGGCACATCAAACAGATTAAACAGGGTTGATTCAAACGAATGTTTACCCGTTTCAGCTACTTCTGCTCTGGCCAGCAGGGTTTCCAATACAGGCGCGACTGGCTTTAAGCCGAGCTCTTTTAAACCAGGCATTGGGCCAAAAAGCCCAGGTACTACGAGATGAAGATGAGAAATCACAAGCGGAGAAATATCAGGGGGCAACTATCAACTGACATCTGCCCATCAATATTTTATTTGGACAGATTGTCCAAAATGGCGTTCTTTACGGCTTCCAGTTCAGCTTCAACCGTAATCATGGGGCCATCACACTGCTTGATTGCAGTATCAGGATCTTTCAAGCCATGCCCAGTCAATGTGCAGACAATCTTACTGCCTTCAGGAATTTTGCCGCTCTTGATATCACGCATGGCACCTGCCAGCGAGGTAGCTGATGCAGGCTCACAAAATACACCTTCATGCTGAGCAAGCATTTTCTGTGCTGCAAGAATCTCTTCATCTGAACATTCATCAAACCAGCCGTTTGATTCCTCTTTGACCTTCCAGGCCTTATCCCAGGACTGTGGATGTCCAATACGAATGGCAGTTGCTACCGTCTCAGGGTTATCTACCATCTCACCACGCATGAAAGGCGCTGAACCATCAGCTTGATAGCCAACCATAACGGGGGAGTTATTGACGATACCATGTTCCTTATATTCAGTGTATCCCATCCAGTGTGCAGTAATGTTGCCTGCATTGCCTACGGGAAGACAGTGATAATCTGGCGCGCACTCAAGCTCTTCCATAATCTCAAAGGCAGCTGTTTTCTGACCTTGAAGACGAAAGGGGTTAATGGAGTTCACAACGGTTACTGGCGCATGTTCAGCAACATCTTTTACCAGCTGCATGCCTGCATCAAAGTTGCCTTTGATCTGAATAACAACAGCACCGTGCATCATCGCCTGTGCTAGCTTACCCAGTGCAATCTTGCCATCTGGGATGAGTACAAAAGCAGTGATCCCAGCACGTGCTGCATAAGCGGCAGCAGCAGCTGAAGTATTGCCGGTGGAGGCGCAGATGATGGCTTTGCTGCCCTCTTCCACTGCTTTGGTTACCGCCATCGTCATACCGCGATCTTTAAAAGAGCCGGTAGGGTTCAACCCTTCATATTTAACATAGATATCAACATCCTTGCCTAGCAGACCCGGGATATTATTGAGCCTGATCAAAGGTGTATTCCCTTCTCCCAGACTGATAAGACGGGTATCGTCATGCACCGGAAGACGATCACGATATTTATTGATCAGGCCGGTGTAACGGGCTCTAAACGGCACGGTGTTTTCTCAAATTCAGATTAGTAATTAATAAATGATTTTGTCGCTTAACCATCAAGCTGTTCCATTCGAATGCGAGTAACCTTTCCAGTGATACTGTCCAGGGCTTCAATCTTTTGGATCGCCGCATTCATCTGTTTTTCCTGCACACTATGGGTGAGCATGATGAGTGAAACAGAGGTCTCTCCAGCCGCAGGCTCATGCTGTTGCATCGCTTCAATGCTGATACCGGCACCACCCAGGATACCTGTAACCTGAGCCAGAACACCTGGTTGGTCAGCGGCCTGCATGCGCAGATAGTAGGCAGTGACGACTTCCTCCATATCCAGAACAGGTAGATCAGAGAGTTCGCCAGGCTGAAAGGCAAGATGCGGCACACGGTTTTCAGGATCACTGGTCAATGCACGTACTATATCCACGACATCCGCAACCACAGCGGAAGCTGTCGGCTCTGCACCCGCTCCCGCTCCGTAATAAAGTGTCGGGCCCACTGCATCACCTTTAACCAACACCGCATTCATCACCCCATCTACATTGGCAATAAGACGGCGCTGAGGAATCAGGGTTGGGTGCACTCTCAATTCCACACCCTTTGGGGTTTTACGAGCAATGCCCAGGTGTTTAATACGGTAGCCTAATTCACCCGCATAAATCACATCCTGCTGTTCGATCTTGGAGATCCCCTCTGTGTAGGTCTTCTCAAATTGCAGAGGGATACCAAAAGCAATAGCACCCAGAATGGTCAACTTATGGGCAGCATCAATACCTTCCACATCGAAGGTAGGGTCAGCTTCAGCGTAGCCCAGTGCTTGAGCTTCAGCCAGTACATCTTCAAAATCCCGACCCTTATCCCGCATCTCGGTCAGAATATAGTTGCCTGTACCATTGATGATGCCAGCAACCCATTCAATCTGATTAGCAGCAAGCCCTTCGCGAATAGCTTTGATGATAGGGATGCCGCCTGCCACGCCTGCTTCAAAAGCGACAGTAACGCCCTTCTTTTGCGCAGCTGCAAAGATCTCATTACCGTGCAGGGCAATCAGCGCTTTATTGGCCGTAACAACATGCTTACCATTCTCAATGGCCTTAAGTACCAGCTCACGGGCTGGGGAGTAGCCGCCAATTAGCTCAATAATGATATCCAGCTCAGGGTTTTCAACCAGGGCAAAGGCATCATCTAACACCTCAATATTCTCTATCCCAGGCACAGTCTTTGGATCATATTCACGAGCCGCTGCCTGCGTAATTCGGATCTCACGGCCGGCGCGCCTTGCTATCTCACGAGCGTTCTTAAGCAGCACACGAAACGTACCGCCACCGACAGTACCCAGCCCCATCAAACCAACCTTGACTGGTTTCACTATTTTTCTCCCCACATTTTTTGTTTAACCGCTATTGAGATCAAAACGTTATCGCTTAAATTAATCAACATTCAGCAGACCATCCTGGCGAAACATATCCCGAATGCCGCGCACAGCCTGACGGGTCCGATGCTCATTTTCAATCAATCCAAAACGCACATGGTCATCACCATGTTCACCAAAACCAACACCTGGAGAGACGGCAACCTTGGCATCTTTTAGCAGTTTTTTGGAAAATTCCAGCGAACCCATCTCTCTGTACGGTTCAGGGATAGGTGCCCAGACAAACATGGTTGCTTTAGGTCTTTCCACAGTCCAGTTTATTGCGTTTAAACCATCACAGAGTACATTACGCCGCAACTCATACATGTCACAAATCTCTTTTACACAATCCTGCGGCCCTTCCAGAGCAGCAATTGCTGCCACCTGAATAGGGGTAAACATACCGTAGTCGAGGTAAGACTTAATGCGCGCAAGCGCTGCTATTAACGTCTTGTTGCCACACATAAAACCGACACGCCAACCCGGCATGTTGTAGCTCTTAGAGAGTGAAAATGACTCAACTGCAATCTCTTCTGCGCCCGGCACTTCAAGGATTGAGGGGGCTTTATAACCATCAAAGACAATATCAGCATAAGCGAGATCGTGGATTACCCAAATATTATGCTCACGAGCAATCTTGACGATCTTCTCAAAGAAATCCAGCTCAACACACTGAGTTGTTGGATTACCCGGAAAATTCAGCACCAACATTTTTGGGCGCGGCCAGGAGTCGGTAATCGTCTCCTCCAGCTTGGCAAAGAAATCCACATCAGGGAGCATAGGCACATGGCGAATATCTGCACCTGCAATCACAAAGCCATAAGGGTGGATTGGATAGGCAGGATTTGGCACCAATACAGAATCCCCCGGACCCATCGTTGCCAAGGCCAAATGCGCCAAGCCCTCTTTAGAACCGATAGTGACAATGGCCTGACTTTCAGGATCCAACTGAACATCGTAGCGATCTTTATACCAATTGCAGATAGCCCGGCGCAGGCGGGGAATACCCCGTGACATAGAGTAGCGGTGGGTATCTTTTCTATTCGAAGCCTCAGTCAGCTTATCAACGATATGCTGGGGGGTAGGCTGATCTGGATTGCCCATGCCAAAATCAATAATATCTTCACCACGCGCACGAGCCGCAGCCTTTAAATCATTAACAATATTGAAGACATAAGGCGGCAAGCGCTTGATTCTGCGAAACTCTTCCATATCCGGTGTCGACACGGGAACCTCTAAAGCTGAAAAATGACGGCGGAAAAACGCGAACAGTACCGCATAACCACGCAAAATGTCAATGAAATTAGACGGATAGAGCCTAAGATACCGATGCAGCCCAAGCAATATCTGCTTGTCATAAATAACCGTAAACTGCTATGTTGCCAGGATGAAAATATCTTTAGCAGCAACCAACCAAAAATTTGCCATTCGGGCTTACGAGAAAGGCAAACTGATTATTAACGAACAGGCCTACCACAAGAACCTGATCGTAATGCCAGAGCAGCTAATCCCAGACTGGAGACCCCAGTCAATTAAGGATTTAGTCGAAGCCGACTTTGATGAAATGATAGCGCTTAAGCCAAGCATGATAATACTTGGCACAGGAGAGAAACAGATCTTCCCTTCAGCAGCGCTCTATGCAGAAGCTACAAACGCAGGCATTGGCGTGGAGATTATGAACACCCCAGCCGCCTGTAGAACCTACAACATCCTAATGTCTGAGGGGCGTTCAATAGCGGCAGCACTTATGATGCTTTAGCTAGATCTGGGTTTGGATATGCCTCAGCAATTTTGGCAGATAACTTTCCCTGGGTTGCCTGATGCATGGCATCAATTTCCATCATAATAAGAACCAGAACAGTCACCATTACCGGCAATATACCCATACCACCAATCATCGCCTTAACTGCAATATCCATTAGCCCAAGATAGGTGTATGCCACCCAACCTAAAGCAACCACAGCCAATAGAAAAAGCATCACACCCAATAAAATTCGGGAGCGTTTTACAGCAAGTTGCCAGTGGCACATAACAAACCACGACTCTTCTGATGATGAGCGCACACGTTTAGCTCGCCACATCGTATAAAAAACTGTTGTCAAAGAGATCACAGGAACCATTGCTAGGGGCTGCCAATAGTCACCAGCCACACCTAATGATGAGACAAACCACAGAATATGATTACCAATAAGGTTGGTTAAAAATATCTCATGAGGCACCTTAGCCTTCTGGCACTCCTCTTCTGATACGTTATATTCCATGGAAATTCCACCACAATTTAAAGCTTATAAAAAAGGGGACTGAAAGTTCTCAGCCCCCTCTTACAAAGATACTCATTCAATAGTTAAGCAAACGCTACTAATAGTCTATAGCTCTTCAGCGTGGTCTGCCAGATAAGATGCAACACCTTCACCAGAAGGAGTCATACCTGCACTACCTTTCTGCCAGCCTGCCGGGCAAACCTCACCATGCTCTTCGGTAAACTGCAGTGCATCCACCATGCGCAACATCTCATCTACATTACGTCCAAGCGGCAAATTGTTAACTACCTGGTGCTCAACCACGCCCTCTTTGTTAATCAAGAAAGAGCCTCGCAGCGCAACAGAGTCGTTCAACAAAACATCATAATCACGAGCAATTGATTTTGTGATATCAGCAACCAATGGATACTGAATATCACCAATACCGCCACTGTTTACAGGTGTATTTTTCCAGGCCAGATGTGAAAAATGCGAATCCACAGAGACGCCTACAACCTCAACGCCACGATCCTTAAACTCCTGCAAACGATGGCTAAACGCTATCAACTCAGAAGGACATACAAAGGTAAAGTCCAATGGATAGAAAAACAGAACAACATACTGCCCTTTATAATCAGACAGAGTGAGATCCTTGAATGTGTTATCAGGCATTACAGCCTGAGCTGTGAAATCCGGGGCAGGTTTTGTGACAAGTACACTCATGACGATTTCTCCAAATGGGTAGATATTTCCAGGAACAGCAGTTACAATATGTAAACATTATTGATGATAGCAAATCAAGAGTCAAGGGGCATTCCACAACATGATAACCAATCTAGCTGGCACTCAAATCAGAGCCATCAGAGCAACCCGCAACCTTACACAACAGCAGTTGGCTGACTTAGCCAAGATACCACGTGCAACACTCGCAAGTGTAGAACGGGATGATGGAAACCCAAGCCTTGCTGTGGTTTTTAAGATTGCATTGGCACTGGGAACCACAGTTGATGAACTTATTATAGAAGAGCATCAACGAGTGCAAGCTATACAAAAGGTAGATATGCCTACGTCGCAGTCAGAAGACGGCAGCTACAGTGCAACTATTGTCTCCCCTCCTGACTCAAAACAACTGCTACAGCTGGTTTTTACCTTGGAGCCTGATGGCGCTTACGAAGGCAAACCTCATCCTCCTGGCAGTGAAGAGTATCTACATATCTTAAAGGGGGAAGTTATTATTGAGGTTGCAGGTGAAAACATGCACCTGAAGAAAGGTGACAGCGCCCGATTTGGCGGTAACGTGCACCATGTCTACCGAAACCCTACAAAAAGCATATCCATGGGAATGGTAACCATTCTGGAAAAATAATCTCTTATTCTGGAGAAATAAAACATGAACGCACACAACACAGATATTATTATCTACCACAACCCAAAATGTTCAAAATCCAGGCAAACACTGGAGCTTATTCAAGATAAGAACCCTACTATTATTGAATATCTAAAAACACCTCCAACCTCAGAGCAGCTCAATCAGATCCTTAATCTGCTGAACCTGCAGCCTAGAGAACTGATGCGAAAAGGCGAGCAAGCCTATGCTGACAATCACCTTGATGATGAAACCCTGTCCAGAGAAGCATTAATTAACATCATGGTAGAGAACCCAATTCTAATTGAACGCCCTATCGTGATGGCCAATAACAGAGCAAAAATCGGCAGGCCCCCTGAATCTGTGCTGGAAATACTATAAAGACTGCACCTTTACTGGCACTGAATGCAGCAAGCTAGCAACAACACCCTTCCACCTGATCAGCCATATAAACTGGCAATACAATAACCGTACTCCCTGACCTAACATCATAGGCAATCTCAGCTAGGCTGAAGTGCTCACACAGTCAATAAAATTCGTGGAGGGGTTGCCGACACAGAGCCATGATGAGCCGTCTATCATCTCCAGGCATTCATTAATCAGTTAGAGGGATTGCATGGCGCCAACTCCTCAGTCCGCCCTTACATACCCACTCAGGGCAAACTCCATCTAAGGGATCTAGTCTATTATCAACTTCCCAACCGTCTTCAAGGCCATCATTATCTGTATCCTTGCTGTTAGGGTTGGTGCCAAGTTGCTGCTCTTCTAGATCAGCCAGGCCATCATCGTCTGTGTCCGTTAGTGCAAAGGTTGCTTCTACCACGCAGTTTTCGGTAATGGTATTGGTGGTGTAGGTATCACCACTCAAGTTGCCGCCACAAGTGCCACCCATAGAGGCGGTATAATCCGTTGCCGGTGATACTGTGAACTGGATAGTGGTGTTAAGCGTTATCATTTGTGCGGTGTTGGGCAATATGCTGCCATTTGCACCTGCTGAAGGGGTAACGGTAGCCTCAGAGGGGTTATTAGCGCAGGTGCTATAAATATCGCAGGGAATCTGATTGCCGAGGTATTCCCAGATGTATGAAGTAAGCGTGACATCATTGATGCCATTAAGCTGCTTGGCGGTAGAGCTGGCAAAGCCACGGTCACCGTTAACCGATATTGATCCTGAATTGTAGCTATAAGCCCCCATTTTTGTTTTGATCTGATCTTCATTAGGCCAAGGCCATAAGCTATCTGCTGATAAGGTGTCATAACCACTTGCACCCCAGAGAGCACCCGATGTGCCTCGCCTGTACTCAATCGTGGCGCCTACTCCATTGTTGGCTGCATCTGAACTGGATTCTATTCTTATGAGATAGCGTATGCCGGGTGTGCCATTTCCCGGCGTGCCGTCTACAGGATCAATCCCGATGATTGCTCCTGTAGTAGCGCCAATGGTGATGTCGCTTTGAATCGGATTAAATAGATTATTAGCGCTTTCCGGTGCGTTGTTTATAACTATTTTGGCACGGTAAGTAGGCGGCGCATTTGTTCCAGTCCCTTCGATATCGTGAAAAATACTATCGGTGAAAAATACTGAATTACTCGCGCTTCTGTCGTCAAAGAAATTTTCTGTACTTTGTGCGTTGGCATTGCCAAAAGTCATATTGTCGTAGGTGGTGTTGGGAGACCGCGCAGTGCTACCAACGCCTATATCCCAGCCAATAGAGTTTGAAAACTGAACATTATCAGTGTTGCTGTCACCGAAATAAAATCCTTCTACTAGATTCAACGCTATCGAATCCTTTATATATACATTGCTGCCATTTTTTGTCTCCCAGGCGCCATAGTGATCATATGCGGCTGCAAAGTTGGCACTGTTTTTTGATTGGTCAATAGCAATGCAGTTTTGAAATAGAACATTCTCACCACCGTATTGCATCATCATTGCTGTTGGATTGTCGTTGGTTGTAAAATCATGCCTTGCCACACAGCGCCTAAAGATGATGTGGCTGGAAGGCGAGCCTGTCGAGCCTACTCTGAATACGGCGCGGGAATCTCCATAAGCAAAAACATCCTCGAACAGCACATAATTTGATCCATATAAAGCATTAAAACCTCCAGACATGGCGCTGCTCATCATTACCTTTACATGATTTGATACTATTCCAAATCTAAATGTTCCATCTACTGTAAGCCCGTTGCTCAGCTCTAGGCCTTTGTAAGCTATGTACTCTCCTCCCTTGAGATAGATCGATGGGAAATTAGCTTCTCCCGGATTTTCAGCAATAAAGGTCGTAAAATTTCCTGTGGTACCACTGACTATTCCGTTTGAATTTGCGTTGCCGTTGATGGTGTTGTCGTTACCCGTATATGTTCCATCCGGAATAATCAAAACATCTCCAGCAGACATCACTCCGGAAGCCTCTGTTAAAGTGGCTGGATTACTGCCGCTGCCATCCATCCAATAAACAGTTTGGCTACCTGCAATTAAAATAAATGTCATGATGTCGGCTTGCCCATCTGATATTAGCTTGATTTGGACATAGTGGGCTTCGCCTTCATTAGGCGTTGTTCCGTATACCTCACCCGTTGTGCCGTTAATATTTACCCAGTCTGGACCTAAAATCTTTTTCCAGACTGTGCTGGACCCAGCATCAGTAACGGTGACAGTAAAGCTAAAGTTCGTATTTTTCGCTACTTGCTGAGGTGATATCTGGTCGATTACTGCTGCCGCAAAAGCATGGGGAGCGAATAAAATCAGCACTATAAAATAATAGACATAGCTGTTTTTTTTGTTTTTAAGCATGTTGCCCTTCTAATTGTTGGGACTATTTTTTATCGTAGGGGGGGAGTAGATTATATCTTTCAGAAGCTCTTGCCACGTGGCGCCGGTAATAAATATATCTGATTGCCCACAATTTATAGTCACAATTGTAGGGGCCATATGTTGTTTTGCTAAACACCGTATACACAATATGTGCAGGCTATCACAAAAGAATTAACAGAAATTATCTTAAACAAAATACCAACTGAATTAGTGTGTTTTAAGCTGACATCAAGCAAGCATTTGGCTCTTCTAAAATCCCCGCTCTAAAAAAAGATCATCGTGACATCAAGAAATCCACACAGATGACGACACCTTCAGCAAAGGTGAAATAATTCATACCCTGCTCGCCTTATGAACAAAACCAAGCTAATCTGGATAGAAGACCAGCGGTGGCTAGCAATATGCTTAACACGCTCACTGATCTAATAATTACACTAAAAACAATGCCTTATACTTACAGAGCATATCGCCTGAGCAATTAAACAACACATGCCTTTATCAACACCAGATGTCCATACCTATGCTGTTCTTGCAGTAATTGCCGCTGCACTGTTTCTCTTTACCCGTGATCGCATTCCGCTTGAAACATCCTCCCTATTGGTCTTGATCGCATTGGTGATTGGATTTGAGGTGTTTCCCTATCAGCGTAATGGCATTGAATTTCACCCAGAAGAGCTTTTTCTTGGCTTTGGCCATGAGGCACTGGTCATCATATGTTCACTGATGATCCTAAGCCGCGGGCTGGAAACCACAGGTGCACTACGCCCATTGGCAACATTTCTCTCCCGAATATGGATTGCCTCACCCAAGCTCTCACTACTGCTTACACTGTTTATTGCCGCAGTGCTAAGCGGCTTTCTTAACAATACGCCTATTGTAGTAATGTTACTCCCACTGCTGATCAGTGCTTCAATACGTAGCAAACAACCCGCCTCAGGTATCCTGATGCCCATGGGATTTGCCACATTGGTTGGAGGCATGGGCACCCCCATTGGCACCTCAACCAACCTGCTGGTTGTCGCCATTGCCGCAGATCTTGGGCTTAAACAATTTGGGATGTTTGATTTTGTTGTACCTGCTGCAATTGCGGCCAGCATCGCCATTCTCTACCTATGGCTCATAGCTCCTCATCTATTACCAGAACGTGCCCCTTTGCTGGCAGATACCTCTCCCCGCATTTTTGAGGCGTTGCTGCATATTGATGAAGAGAGCTTCGCCAACGGAAAAACGCTGACCGACATCCTGAAAAAAACCAACCGGGAAATGAAAGTTGAGGCCATCTATAGAGGTGAAGGATTAAGAGTAAGCCGACTGCCAACAGCTATCATCCGTGAAGGTGATCGCCTGCTGGTATGTGACACTCCAGATAACCTCAAAAACTACGAGCACCTGCTCGGAGCAAAGCTTTACAACGTCTCAAATATTGAAACGCCCATCAGTGATGAAAACCCACTTTCAGCCGAGGGGCAGCAGCTTGCTGAAATAGTCATCACAGAACATTCATCCCTCTACCACAAAACACTGAGGCACATTCGTTTTGCTGAACGTTATGGCCTGGTAATTTTAGGTTTAAATCGACCTGGCGGCGACTCACTGCGCGGTAAAGATGTCAGCGATGCAGAACTGCAATTGGGTGATGTACTGCTAGCGCAGGGAGCTGCTGAAAATCTGAAACTACTTAAAAATCGCGGTGATGTTTTAGTACTTGATGCCACTGTAGATCTGCCTCATACCGACAAGGCCCCGCTTGCCCTATCAATCATGCTCATGGTCGTTGGCTTAGCCGCATTTGGCATCGCCCCCATCACTGTAACAGCTCTTGGCGGAATGGGATTAATGTTGGTAACAAGATGTTTAAGCTGGAATGATGCAGCTGACGCACTCAGCACCCCAGTCATTTTAATTGTGGCCGTCAGCCTGGCTCTTGGCCTCGCCTTGACGCGAACAGGTGGTGCCGATTTGCTAGCTCACAGCTATGTATCACTGGTTGCCGACTGGCCCCCTGCCCTGATATTAAGCGGCTTAATGCTATTAATGGCTATCCTGACCAACATCGTGTCAAACAATGCTGCCGCTGTTATCGGCACACCCATTGCAGTGGGAATTGCGCAAACGCTTGGCTTCTCACCCGAAGCCTTTGTACTGGCCGTGCTATTTGGTGCCAACATGAGTTATGCCACCCCCATGTCGTATAAAACCAATATGCTGATTTTCAGTGCCGGCGGCTACAAATTCACGGACTTTGTGCGCGTTGGCGTACCGCTCATGCTAATTATGTGGGTAGCACTGTCGGTGATGCTGCCGCTATTTTTTCCTTTGCAGCCTCAGTAATTTTCCTCTCCGTCTCTTTGTAAATCTTAAGCACCGCCATTAGATTCAGCCACAGCAGCAGATTAGAAACAGCAAACAGAGTCCCCGCAAGCAGCAAGAACCAGTTGGGCTGCCCTGTTGCTGCAACCATCAACACCAGCATCGCAAGATGAATCCAAAACTGGAGATGGGTTCGATCAGCAGGCAGCAGCTTTCTAATATTCGGGATCAAACGCCGACTGAGTTTATGTTCAGTAACCTTGATACTGAGATGCAACCAGGTAAGAAAAGGCAGAATTTTATACAGCATGCCATTGACCGCAGAGATCAGAACCCCATGGATCATCAACACGCCCAACAATAACGGATAGGCTGGATGCTTGCTTAACTCAGGAAAAATCTGTGCAGCAAGCCAAATAAAAACAACTGCCAACAGACTCAACATGGCACAGCGCCAGAACCAGAGCGTCACCTCTGATGCTGACTTCTTTTTACGTTGGCTCTGCAACCAGAGAGTTATCACAGCAAATAGCGCCAATCCTACTGCAACCAGTAAACCTCCAACCAAAGAGAGTAGCGGAAGATTAGAAAGACCACCCCCAGCCCAAGCAACCACACCAACAGCAATAACCGGAGTCAGATATCGAATTAAAGCCGGAGGGTAAACAGGTGTCAGCTGAAACATGGGCACCACGGCATAGGCAACTGTAATCAATAAAATAGCACCCCAGCCCAGCAACCCCCAAACCAGGTGGATATCGGTCAGATGTCGGGCAAGCGCTACACCCTGAGCACTGTGTCCAATAGCTAACCAAGCACCCAGCCCCACTGTCACTATTAAAGATACTAATGCTAAGCCAATACCAAACCCCGTATCACGCCGACTACTGCTTTTCAGCAGTCCCGAAATAACTGCCCCAATAAACAATACAAAAGAGATAACAAGCAGCAACACAGCCGTATGCATGAGATGTGAGATACCTGTTATAAACCCTGCCGCCAATAACAACGTACCTGCAACCAGTGTGATATGCGTAATCGTACCTATCAATCCAACTCGTCGTGGTTGCCCACCTGTTAAAACAGAAACAACCTGCAACAGCGCAGCCTGCATTACCATTGCCAGATAGCCCAATACCAAAAGATGTGTATAAGCCAACATGCCTGATGACCAACGATTGGCAAACTGGCTGCCATCAAGAAACAACATCAGTAAAGCAGCGACGACACCAAATAGCGGTGCCGTCATAAAAAAGCGCAATGGCACAGAAAACGACGGTGTCTGCGACAGAATCAGTTGCGATTGTTTCATCTATTGAAAAGAGAACTCACGTGACACACCAAAAAACCACAACATACTTTTCATGCGGTCAAACATATCAGATGCAGGGTCATCCAAATAGAGTAGATGCCACGATGACATCCCCATGATTAATCCATGCTCACCATTGGAACCATCCCAGACATTAAAGGCGATAGGAATAATACGATCTTTTGCAAATTGCACATCATATTCATCCTTGGTTTTTAACGGACGAATCATAACCACACGCCAGCGACCATCTTTCCATTTTGCTGTAGAACGTACTTGATCTTCTGTAGGTGGCTGTGTTTTTTCGGGAAGCTGAATGCCCCACGCATTACGCTCTTCAATAGTAATGTTTGCGTTGGAGACTAAGTCTGTTCTCCAGGCCCACAGATTAACCGGATTATGTTGATCCCCACGGAAGAGAGAAACATCTCTATTCATTTGCGCATTAATGGGAAATTGAACAGTAATAGCATCACGAAACACCCCAGGTTCCCTGGGTATCTCACCAAACACCTGTACATAATTACCCTTAAATTGCTTTACCTCTCTGTTTCTGTAATGTACATCATCCTGTACTGGGTCATCCCACTCCAATAACAATCCAATTTCGTTTTCGTTATAGAGCGCACGTACATTCACAACATCAACAGCATTGTTTATCCATAATGGTTCAATTGTGGTCTGCCCCTGTATAACAATCTTGGCTGGTGGCAGTGATTGCCAAAGTGCAGCATCAGCATTCAGTGGTATCTCATCATTTACTAACGATGCTTTAAATATCTTCTCTTGATTAAAACCGGGCTGTGCCATAGAGGCAACATAGTTTGCCAAATGCCATTGATCTTCACCTTTTATACTATCGGCATAAGAAGGCATGGCAGAACCATTCATGCCTGTAACAAAACGGTAAAGAATATCTTCCGCTGTACTGCCACCTTTGAACTTCCAACCGTAGGTTAAGTTAGGTGTGCGTACCGGATGATCCCAATCATTTTTTAGATTTGTCCGACCATCCCCTCGAAGTTTATTTCCATGGCAGGTTCCACATTTATTTTTACGATAGAGTTCCGCCCCTTTTTTAATACTCCCAGGTGAAGATTGCACCTTTGGCGGCAATGAAATAACAAACTTGTAAGGATCTAGCTCAGCATCTTTAAAATCATCCGCATAAGTTTTTATATAGTAAACCAGTGCCCAGCGTAACTGCACAGGCAACTCTTTCCAGCTCGGCATTTGAGTACCAGGGATACCACGAGTAATGGTTTGAAACAGATCTTCATCTGTGGGTAACGCACCCGTGCCAGTAGTTCGAAACTTAAACATTCCCAGTGTAAAATCCCGAGGGCGTGGATCAAGAAGATCTGCTAACTGTCCATTACCATCACCACGCTCTCCATGGCAACGAGCACATCGCATCATATATTGGTGCTCACCTTCTGCAACCAATCGCCGGGGTGGAGGGGGTTTTCCTGCGTAAGTTTCCGACAAGGCAGTCGATGGTACACTAATAAATATGAATAACATTACAAGCAAGATCACTTGAAACAGGCCAACTCGTGCTCTTTTAAAGTTAGATAGATTAGTCATTTACATTATTTTCTTCATAAGAATAAGCCCGTAATGGACTGTAAAAATAGGTTATTATTTAAGCACAACACCATCGATGAGGGCTTGTCTTCCACTGCCTTTTTCTGCCCCATTAAACAGCAAACCTGATTTTAAGTTCCATGATAAATTGCAATCACAAGCTTGCCATCCTACACTGACTATTGGCATACTGCATTTTTCAAAACAGCAGGAACTTTCTGTTCAGCATTAGATCAAATCAACCGATGATTCGCCAAAAAGAGAAAAAATCCATTGCGTGGCTGCTGATAGCAGGCATGCTCCATTTGATGCTGATTGCAGCACCAAGTGGCATGGTGATGGCGAATTCCTCAGAAATAGTAGGAGTGGCAGATTTTCAATCTGTAAGTATGGAAACACCATCCTGCCACAATGACATATCACCCGCTTTAGATGAGCCAATATCACAAACAAACTGTGATAAGTGTGCCAATAATGCATGCGCTGATAACTGCTCATACTGCGCTCAGATCAATCTTAGCCTCAACAGTTACAACCTTACACTACCGGCAAAGTCCGATAGATTAGCCAACTCCATCTTCTCTCCTCAACCATTCGATCCTGGCTACACACCACAGCCCCACCCTCCCAGACAAAACCACAGCTAGCTTTACCGGGCCTTATTGCGCCCATTTAACGCAGACATACCTGTCCACAGGTTGTGAGTCTGCTGAGCTGTTGGTTACAGAGGCTTTGCCATGTTTGAGATATTACCGAACTTTCACCCTATTCTGGTGCATTTTACGGTTGCTCTATTTTCTGTTGCGACGGCACTTTTTATGGTGCTGGTTATTGCAAAGAAAATGCTGCCTGAAAAGATCAAAGAGCAGTGTTGGATCGTCGCCCATTGGAATCTATGGTTAGCCGCCGGCATTACTCTGGCCACCATACTTGCAGGCCATCATGCCTACAACACAGTGGCACATGATGCCCCATCACATGCGGCCATGACAGATCACCGTAACTGGGCTGCTGCAACCTTTATTTTGATTGCAATCCTGGCTGGTTGGGCAACTCGCTTATATCACCAAAAAGAGAGAGTGAGCTTGATATTTATTAGCGCATTGCTGATTACTCAACTGGCACTACTCTCTACAGCATGGCGTGGTGGAGAACTGGTTTACCGCTATGGGTTGGGTGTACTTTCGCTTCCTGCCGTTGAAATGGGCGACCATGATCATCATGTCAAAGAAAATGAGCATACTTTACCCAATGCACAAACCAGTGAAACCCCAACTGACCACCCTAGCCACAACAATGCTCATTCAGATACAGAACCCCATGAACACTAACCAAATACTAAAGAGAAAAATGATGTCTAGATTACTGATTGTACTTTTATTAACCTTTCTGGTTGCTGCATGCGATAATCAGAATGGATCATCTTCTGCCAATTCTACTGCAAGCACACCAATGCAAATGGCAGGTCACCAGATGACTCCCAGCCCAGCACAAAAGGTAGCCGTTAAAACACCACAGATCCCCTTTAAGTTTGGCCTTGGCGTTAAAAAATTCCGAGATATGTGTTCAAAATGTCATGGTGAATGGGGTGGTGGTACAGACCAAGGGCCACCACTGATGCATCCCTTCTATAAGCCATCTCATCACGGTGATCCTGCTTTTTATAACGCTGCATTAAAAGGCGTAAAGGCCCATCATTGGAAATTTGGTGATATGCCAAAAGCAGAAGGAGCAACATCTAAAGATGTCGCACAAATCATTGAATTTGTACGCTGGCTACAAAAAGAAAATGGCATTTACTAAGTTGAGTTTAAATTACAAAGGATAATATCTTATGGCAAAACAAAAAAAGGCTGTAAAAAAAGGTAACACGACCAACAGGCCAACAAAGAAGTCCAAGAAAGGCTATTGGAACATGCTGCTTATTGGTGGGGCATTTGCACTTGTGATTGGTGCTATGGTGTGGGCACCAACAATGAAAAATGCTGGAGCCACAGAGGTCGTTGTCTACAAATCACCAACCTGTGGATGTTGCAGCGAATGGATTGATCATCTCCGTGATGAAGGCTTCCACGTTATTGAGAAGAACAGTAACAATGTAGATCAGATAAAGCTTGAGCAAGGTGTAAAACGCAAGCATGCCTCCTGCCACACTGCCTTAGTGGAAGGGTATGTCGTTGAGGGCCATGTTCCAGCCAATGACATCAAGCGCATGCTGCAGGAGAAGCCACAGATAACCGGACTGGCCGTTCCCGGCATGCCTATGGGATCACCCGGCATGGAAGGTAATTACAAAGATCCTTATGAAGTGCTTGCCTTTGTTAAAGATGGTAAAACGAAGGTCTTCAGCAGGTATTGATTTATTATGGCACAAGAACTTGCAACCGCATCCAGGCAGTTAAATAGATCATTGCTTTTAGATCCTGAATCACTGCATCAAGCAGTCAAAATAATCTCAGCACTTTCTGGAATATATACCGCATGCTCTAATAAAAAAGGAGACCGGATTCAAGTCAGCTATAACGTAACAAAGATTAGATACCCAACATTGCTACAAGCACTCGAAACCGAACACCTTATAAAAAGGCTTAATTGGTGGGAGCGCACCAAGCGTAACTGGTACAACCAGCAGGACATCGTGCTGCGCGACAATGCCAGAGCCAAACCATCACCCTGCTGTAGCAATCCAACCAGTATTATGGAGCAAAGCAGTAAACCAAAGAACCGAAACAAGCATTAAAGTTATCATGCGAATACGAGTAAATATGCTGATTGTTACCATGCTTATATTAACCGCTTGTGATGCAGTTGACCCTGAACAACGCCGAAAAGCACTGCACCTGCCACCCCCTGGATTTAAAGGGGTGGCAATAGAGGGTGAGAAGTTATTTCAACAATACTGCAGTAACTGCCATGGTACTCAAGGAGAAGGAAGCAATCATGGGCCACCATTGGTAAATAAGACTTACCGACCTGCCCACCATGCAGATCTGGCGTTTCATATAGCGGTAAGAGATGGGGTAAAACAACACCATTGGCAATATGGTGACATGCAAAGTCAACCTGCCGTCACCCCTGAAGATACGGCTCACATCATTGCTTTTGTACGCCAAAAACAACAGATTTCAGGTATCAAATAAATGAGGATTTATATGAACAAGGCCCTATTGCTTTTTACACATATATTGCCCTTGCTACTTCTAAGCATGGCAAACACTGCATGGGCAGGGGAAAGTGAAAAGCGCTGGTACACATCCAATCAAGTCGCGCAAGGTAAAGCGCTCTTTTCGGTCTATTGTGTAGAATGCCACGGCAAAAAGGCTGAAGCCACATCTGACTGGCGCAAATCTGATAAGGATGGAAACTACCCGCCGCCACCACTCAACGGCAGTGCCCACGCCTGGCATCATCCCTTAGCACATCTACGTCTTACCGTACGTTTTGGTGGTGCCAGATATGGTGGCAAAATGCCTCCTTTTGATGACAAACTCTCCGCCGATCAGGTTGACAGCATAATTGCCTGGTTTCAATCTCTGTGGCCAGACGAAGCTTATAACCGCTGGCTGGATAGAGGTAAATCGCAAATACCTACAATCAAACCAGCACAATAACTTCCACCTAAACAAGAGTGCTTTGATATGTTATTGTGAGGCATGTTTATGCTGACAAGCATTTAAATCAATCACAATAATATCCATTATGAAAAAGCTGAAGAACGAAAAAGAGCTGCTAAAAGAAGCCCTTCGCGTAGGCATGATCTATGCTGAGAAACGTGGAGCAGCAAAATTTGACCCCACCGATTCTCAACACTTAAAAATCGAATACATCTATAAATTATTGGTGCATGATAAACAGGTTCAACCCCTGGCAAGAGGGAAAGCAGACGAGCCGCAAATGCGCCACAAACTGGCTATCTGGATCTCCAAGCTTTTACCTGAAGACCATCCACTCAAAAAATAAGCGCTATTGATTTTGCAGTAACTTCCAGCGTTCAAAGTCTGCTGGCCGGTCAAGATCCCATAGCGGCTCTAACTCCTGCCAACGCCAACCCAAGCCAGCTAATCGCTCCTGTGTCAGCTTAAGCACTTGATCACCACCCCAGGGTATGTTTTCAAACAATATAGTCCTATTCTGACGCAGCCCAAGCAACACATAGCCACCATCTTCTGCTGGCCCCACAACAGCATCATTGCCTTCCATTAACCATTGTAATGACTGGCATAGATGAGCACTGCTTAGCAAAGGACAATCTGCACCAATAAGCAAAACGGTCTTTGACTCATTAAGTGCAAATCCTGCTGCACTGTACATACGTTCACCAAGGTCAGCACCAGACTGCTCATATAGCGACAAATGATATTGGCTTGCCAATTGTTGAAAAAAACTGTGAGTTGAATGAGGTGCACACCAAAGTTGAATGGGGGCCAAATTGGCTGCAGCGACAGATTCAACAGTTTGCTTCAACAAGCACTTATAGAGATCTGCCGCACCCTCTTCACCCAGGGTTGGAACCAACCGGGTTTTCACATAACCAGGCTCTGGTGCCTTGGCAAAGATTAATATTATGGCATCAGGAAACTGCATAAACCAATAAGCCTACGAATACCATCGAGCCAACTGCTTAGGGCTTATCCCCAGTACAAATGCCAAACGCAACCACCACATCAATAGAATGGTACGAAAAATACCATGAGCCTCCCAACGACGACTGGAGGTTACGAGTCTTAGCTGTAAACACAACGGTTTACCAACTTTTTTTAACCGCTTGCTAAGCACAATATCCTCCATCAGTGGAACATCAGGGAAACCACCCACGCCCTCAAAAATGTCTCGTCTCACAAAGATAGCCTGATCACCTGTCGCAACAGCTGTCCAACGTGATCGCAGATTCATCATAAATGCCACCATACGTAGCAAAGGATGTTGACCTGAAAGCCTGACATCAAATCGCCCCCAAACCGCACCAGAGGCAACCCCGTCAATAACAGCTTCACTGGCCCCATCCGGCAGCTCTGTATCAGCATGCAGAAACCATAAGATGGTTCCATTAGCCACTGCCGCACCTGCATTCATCTGCCCTGCCCGACCCGGTGCCAAACTCAGCAGACAATCAACCAGTGGTTCGGCAGTTTGTGCAGTGGCATCACAACTGCCACCATCAACAACAATGATTTCATGGCCCGCTTGGCGCAACGGCTGTAGTGACTCCAGCAACCGACCAACAACTTCAGCCTCATTGAGGCAGGGGATAATGATAGACAGTCTGTTTTGCATTACTTATTCAGTGCACCACCACAACTACTGCCCTGCCCCGCTGTACACCCATAACAGTGCTCAGCTACCTTTATCGCTGCCCCATTAAGTTCCTCTCCCACTAACTCACTGATATGGGTACGTGCACGTCCTGTATCTACCAACGGCATATCCAGCATTTGGTTAAAATCACAATCGAACAGATACCCCTGCCAATCCACACTGATCTGATTAAGGCACATCACATTGTTCAGATTATTCTGATCAAAAGCACTTCGTAACAAATCCAAATACCAGTCAAACTTACCTTGCGATTGCAAAAGACTTCCAAACCGCAAAATAGGCATATTGGTCAACGTATATAATCGATTGAAGTGGATACCAAACCGATCCAATAACTCTGTTCTATAATCAGCCTCCAGAGTCTCCTGTGGTGGTGGTAGATGCGGGCCAGAGGGGTTGTACACCAGATTCAACTCCAAACCACTTGCTGGATCACCATACCCCAAAGCATTGAGCATTTTCAGTCCACGGATGCTTGATTCATAAGTGCCTTTGCCCCGTTGACTGTCCACATTCTCTTCCTGGTAACAAGGTAAAGAGGCAACAATTTCAACCTGATTTGCCGCCAAAAACTCTGCTAAAGTCGCTTGCTCTGGCTCTTCCAAAACAGTCAGGTTGCAGCGATCAATCACCCTTACATCCAGCCCTCGTGCCTGTTTCACCAAAAAACGAAAATGGGGATTCAACTCCGGTGCCCCACCCGTCAAATCAAGAGATGAAATAGGGAAGCTACGCATAAAATCGATCACCTGCTCCACTGTTTTCCGATCCATTGATTCCGTTCGATTGGGGCCAGCATCCACATGGCAGTGTTGGCAACTCAAATTACAGCGATACCCTAAATTGACCTGAATGGTCTCCAGCTGACGCCGTTTAAGCACAGGGAACTGGGAAGGGAAAAGCAGATGGGAAGAATCAAGCATAATTTAAAGAAACCCGAAGAGAGAGAGCACGCATGTTAGACATCAAACCCTTTCATCGCAAGGAGAGCTGATAAGCCAATTCAGCCCCGCTATATTCGGCATTTTTCAATTGTTACAAACAGACTGTCGCGCTAAAGTCATCAAAGAAGATATGCTCTTCTTCCACACCTAGCTCTTTCAGCATATTGATTACAGCATCCATCATCATTGGTGGGCCGCAGATGTAGTATTCACAATCTTCAGGTGCCTCATGGTTTTTCAGGTAGTTTTCAAAAAGCACTTGATGGATGAAGCCGACATCTCCCATCCAATTATCTTCCGGTTTGGGTTCTGACAAGGCCACGTGCCAGCTGAAGTTATCACACACCTCTTGCAGGCGGTCAAACTCGTCCATATAAAACATCTCACTCAGACTACGCGCACCATACCAGTAACTGATCTTGCGTTTGGCGCACTCCTCTTTTATCAGATAGTTGATATGAGAACGCAACGGTGCCATACCGGAGCCACCACCGATGTAGATCATCTCTGCATCACTGGAGCTTGGAAAGAAGTCACCATAGGGGCCTGACAGTGCCAGTTTGTCACCTGCTTTTAGGTTAAACAGGTATGAGCTCATTTTACCTGGCGGAATGCCTTTGCTGGAAAGCGGAGGCAAGGTAATGCGAATGTTTAATTTTATCTCCTTACCCTCACCAGGATAGCTGGCCATAGTGTAAGCACGTTTCACTGGTTCCTTAATTCGTGATTCCAATGTCCATAACTCCAATTCATCCCACTCACTGCGATATTTCTCATCTACATCAATATCACTGTACTTGAGATGGTGTGGTGGAGCCTCAAGCAGCACATAGCTGCCCGGTTGAAAATCAATCTCCCCTCCTTCAGGTAGTTGCAGAATCAACTCTTTAATGAACGTGGCAACGTTGTGATTGGATACCACTTCAGCGGCCCATCGCTGCACCGGAAACATCCCCTCCGGCAGTTCCATCATTATGGGTTGATGAACTGTTAGCTGGCAGGCAAGACGGTAGCCATCTGCCACATCTTTTTTATTGATTAGCTCTTTTTCTGTGGGCAGGATAGCCCCGCCCCCCGATAGCACTTTTACACGGCATAGACCGCAGATACCGGTGCCACCACAGCCCGAAGGAAGAAAAATATTCTCTGACTCTAACGACTCCAACAACTTACCGCCACAGGCCGTATCAAAAGATTTTTCCGGGGCATTCTTGATCTTGATAGGCACCTGAACCGATGCGATCAACCAGGAACGCACAACCAGGATAATCACCACCAACATCAGAATGATGGCAGTAAAAAGGCCGATACCGATAAAGATCTCTTGCATCATAGTGATTGGTAACTTACAGCTTGATCCCGGAGAAGGACATAAAACCCAAAGACATAAGCCCAGCAGTAATGAAGGCAATACCTAATCCTTTCAATCCATCAGGCACATCAGCATATTTCAATTTTTCACGGATTGCCGCCATCATAATAATAGCCAGCGCCCAACCAACACCGCTGCCAATGCCGAAGACCATGCTTTCATTAAAATTATATTCACGCTCCACCATGAAGAGCGACGCACCAAGAATGGCACAATTAACAGTGATCAGCGGCAGGAAAATACCCAGTGCATGTTGCAAGGCTGGAAAGTAACGTTCCAGCACCATTTCCAAAATCTGCACCATTGCGGCAATAATGGCAATGTAGATCACCAACCCCAGGAAACTCAGATCAACATCAGGCAGGCCCGCCCATATCAATGCACCGTCACGTAGCAGGTAGCGATAGATCATGCTATTTATCGGTACAGAGATGGCCATCATCATAATGACAGCCATGCCCAGGCCTATCGCCGTTTCAACCCGTTTGGATACCGCCAGGAAGGTGCACATACCCAGAAAGAAAACCAAGATGATGTTCTCAACAAAGACAGCCTGAATAAAGATATTGAGGTAGTGCATCATTGGTCTTTCTCTACCTGATGACTCTTCCAACTGCGCAATGCCCAGATGAGTAGACCGATAATGAAAAAGGCGCTGGGCGCCAACACCATCATACTATTTGGATAGTACCAACCACCTTCAAACACCGAGGGCATTAGAGTATAGCCCAGCAATCTGCCAGTACCCAGCAGCTCACGAACAGTTGCCACGATGATTAATACCATACTGTAACCTATGCCATGGCCCAGACCATCCAGAAAACTTAACCCTGGCGGATTGTGCATTGCAAAGGCCTCAGCCCGTCCCATGATAATGCAGTTGGTAACAATCAGACCGACAAATACAGAGAGAGTCTTGCTCATCTCAAAGGCGTAGGCCTTGATGAATTGATCCACCACGATAACCAAAGAGGCAATGATCGTCATCTGGACAATAATGCGAATACTTGCCGGGATGTGGTGCCGGATAATACTCACTGTAGTGTTGGTAAGCGCAAGCACTGCAATCACCGCCGCACACATCGTTAAGGTAGATTTAAGTGAAGTGGTTACCGCCAATACTGAACATATACCCAGTATCTGAATAGTAATTGGATTGGAATCAAACAGAGGATTGATCAACGCAATCTTGCATTTGTCGGTTGAAGTTGTTGATAGGCTACTCATAACCTCCCCTCACTGCTGCGCACCACATCCAGAAATGGGCCAAAACCATTTTCACCCAACCAGAATTTCAAAATATTCTCCACACCCTGGTTGGTAAGGGTAGCACCTGACAGGGCATCTACCTGATGAAGGGTGCCAGGGTTACTATGATCCACCCCTCCTTTTACTAACTCAATCTTCGGCTGCCAATATTCATCGAAGAGCACCTTGCCACTCCACTGCTTCAACCAGCGTGCACTATCTATCTCGCCACCTAATCCGGGGGTTTCTGCATGCTCATAAAAACGTATGCCAATCACCGTTTCAGTATCGCCGTACAGTGCAATAAAACCATACAGGGTCGACCATAACCCAGAACCATAGATCGGCAAGATAATCCTGTTTACACGGCCACTATCATTGCGTGTTAAATATACAGGTGCATAGTCAGCACGCCGTTTAATCCGAACAATATCCTCTTCTGGCAAAAGCGCTATGCTCTGTTTTGGGTCTTTCGCTGCCTTGTGTTGATCATATTCTTCAAGGTGTTCCATCTCATAAAACTCTCCGGTCTCCAACTCCACCAGACGAGTCTCCAACTGCTGCAGCTGTTTCTCAATGGCTACTCCCTGCTGATAAAGGTCGGCTACCTTTAAAATATTGAGATGCATATAGTGCTGGCGATTAACCTCTTGAATCGGGCGCAGCAGGATGGTGCTAACAGTCACCACGGCAGAACAGACCAGCGACACTACCAAGGCGGTCAATAAAACCTTGCGTTTGGGAACGTTAGCTTGCATTGCGCCGCAACCTGCGTCTGATATTGGCCCGCACCACAACATAATCAATCAGTGGTGCCGCCAGATTGGCAAAAAGAATGGCCAACATGGTGCCTTCCGGATAGGCGGGATTCACAACACGTATCAGGATGGCCAACACCCCAATCAATAATCCATAAACCCATTTGCCACTGTTCGTCATGGACGCTGAGACAGGGTCAGTCGCCATAAAGACCATACCAAAAGCAAAGCCACCAGTGACAAAATGCCAATGGGCAGGCAGGGCAGCAATGGGGTTGGCATCACTGCCAAACAGATTAAACAGGGTGACAAGCCCGATCATCCCCAACAGCATGCCGAGCATAATGCGCCAGGAGGCAATGCGTGTATAAAGCAGGAAGACTGCGCCGATCAATATCGCCAGGGTTGAGGTTTCACCCATGGCACCCGGCAAGAACCCAAGAAAGGCATCCAGCCAGCTAACACCGATGGATTCAATGGCCTCACTGCTGCTGGCGATGGTATCGCCCACGGGGGAAGCTCCACTCACTCCATCCATTGCAGATGGGTTCGCAGCCATCGCCAATGGGGTCGCTCCGCTATAGCCATCCACAGCAGTCCAAACGGCATCACCTGACATCTGTGCAGGATAGGCAAAATAGAGAAAGGCACGCCCAGCCAAGGCAGGGTTGAGAAAGTTTCGCCCTGTTCCGCCAAACACCTCCTTTGCCATGACCACACCAAAGGAGATGCCCAAGGCCGCCTGCCACAGAGGAATAGTCGGTGGCAGCGTCAAAGCAAATAGAATGGAGGTAACAAGAAAACCCTCATTGATCTCCTTGCCACGCATGCTGGCAAACAGAATCTCCCAAAACCCACCAACAACAAGAGTCACGATATATACGGGCAGAAAATAGGCCGCACCATGGATAAGATTGTCCCAGATGCTTTGCGGATTATAGCTGCCAAGCAGCTGGATAAAGAGACCACGCCAACCTTCAATGCCCCCATGCCCCAGCACGGCCAATGCACTATTGGCCTGCAGGCCGATGTTGTACATCCCCATCACTGTAGCTGGCACTGCCGCCAGCCAGACGAAGATCATAATGCGCTTTAGATCCATGCCATCACGCACATGGGTACAACCGCTATTCACCCGGCCGGGAGAGTAGAGAAACATCCAGGCAGCACGATAGAGCGCACCCCATTTTTGATGGGGGCCATCCTTCTCAAACTTGGCAGCATGTCGTTGAAAGAAGTCTCGTAGCGCCATCTGCCTCAGCCTTCCTTCTCTATAAGATTGAGGCACTGCCGCAACAGCAAACCGTAGTCATACTTGCCAGGGCAAACGTAGGTACAGAGCGCTAGATCCTCTTCATCCAACTCCAGACAACCCAATGCCTGGGCGGTATCAGTGTCACCCACAATCAACGCACGCAACAGCTGGGTTGGTAATATATCCAGAGGCATCACATCTTCATAACTTCCGACCGGCACCATGGCACGCCGCTCACCATAGGTTGTAGTAGAAAAATTAAAACGCTTATCGGGTAAAAAGCTGGAGGCAAAAATATTTAAAATAGAAAACCTTTCTTTGCCTGGCCGCAACCAGGGCAACAACTCTTTTTCATGCATCTCCTGCAACACTGAAACCTGCAGGTGATAACGCCCTAAGTAGGCCAGTTTTTCGCGGGCCTCATGACCACATAACACAGAGCCAGAAACAATACGGTTTTCACCTGCTTTCAGCTCATCACAAACCAGGTCATCTATTGCCGCACCCAAACGAACACGCAACAAACGAGGCTGTTTTACTTGGGGGCCTGCCAGCGAAATGACACGCTCAACAAACAACTCTCCCGTAGTGAAGAGTTTGCCGATGGCAATCACATCCTGATAATTAATCGACCAAGCTGTTTTATCTTTGCTCGCCGGGTCAAGCATGTGAATATGCGTACCCGACAGGCCTGCCGGGTGGGGGCCGGTAAATTCCTGCACAATCAGGTGGTCTGAATCTGGGCAAGGAATAGCACTATCCATAGCTTTACAGAGGTACAACTTCCCTGCACCCAGACGCCCCAACACCTCTACACCATTACAAAAGTCCTGCCCGTGTTCATCTATCACCACAACAGGATCAGCCGCCAGAGGGTTGCTATCCATGGCATTGATAAAGATGGAATGGGGAGTGCCGTCTGCTGCCGGTACTTTGCTGAATGGGCGAGTGCGGAATGCAGTCCACAGACCTGACTGAAGCAGGTTCTCTCTCACCTGCTGTTCGTTCAGGCGGGGCAGCTCTGCTGAGGAATAGGATGCAAAACGGACAGCACCCTCATTATCATCTACCTGAATAACAACAGATAACAACGCACGCTTATCACCACGATGGATTGCCTCAACCACACCAGCTGCGGGCGCTGTGAAGCAAATGCCTGGACTCTTCTTATCAGTAAACAGCACCCGCCCGCGTTTAACGCGGTCACCCTCTTGCACCAAAATATTGGGGCGCATGCCAATATAATCAGAACCCAGTAGAGCAACCTTCGTTACAGGCTTCTCCTCGATCACCTGTTGCGGAATGCCTGCGATAGGCAGATCCAGCCCTTTTTTAATGCGGATAGAAGCCAGCGGTATAGACTCCTCTAATTGGCATGATTTGTAGTCTCAGCGCAGAGCAGGTTATTGATCACTAAATACCCGCTCCGACTCCTTTGTCTTCACCAAGGTTAACACCCTCAATGGTAGAGAGCACCCTCAAAAACCCAATCAAACTGATGAGAGCCTAGCCGCCTGACCGGCCCTACCTGCTACCTCTGAATACAATACACTTCTATTCACACTCTCACCGCAATTATGAGTATAATCAGCCCCATTGAACTAGCGAAAGATAAAGTACCACCTGCTTTATTCATAGAATATTTCAGCGTACAATCAACACGTTAAGCACAGCAGCAGAAAACAGAGTTCACCACGCCCTCGTAGCTCAGCTGGATAGAGCAATCGCCTCCTAAGCGATAGGTCGGACGTTCGAATCGTCTCGAGGGCGCCATCTTTTCAATACATTAACCTCCTCTATTCCACTCAGAACCTCCCTTGGCACACTCCTGGCACAGTGGGAATCTGTTCTACAGCCACCATCAGAAAGCACGTGCATATAAAAAAGACCTGCGAGATATAAAAAACCCTTCATTAAAACTACGCCCCTGATTGACCAGCGTTGGCCAAAACTTTTGTATTGCACCTATTTGAGACCTAGGAAGGCTGGTCAGGAAAAAAACACCTGCTTACCCTGACAGGGATATCAATGGAGGCCACTCGTCCGCTTAATAGCTCTGCAGGATAGTGACGCAACATCAATAATCAGCAGCCACCAGATGAAAAATAGCAACGGCAAAGCAAAATATGTTCAAGTAGCCGTCAAATGGACAATTATAGAGATATACGGTTTCTGTATAGCTCTGCAATATGGGGGTTATACCGTTAGTAACTGCCAGTGAATAATGGAGTTTATTGTGGTTTTTTTAGAAGGCGTGGTAAGTTATCTGGAAACTATATAATTACTAGTTAGGTGAGACCGACCAGACGGCTCGTACGATGTATAGAGGATATAATAATATGAACGATGGCGAAAGTGATGAACTTTACCGATTGAGGCGCAGCTTAGAAGACAAATTAGAGTCTTTTGCTAAAGAGCAAGTTGATGAACAAAT
>Ga0316187_10000509_pt1 | contig 30530 bp, 27 predicted proteins | sample CroRivburrow1_MG_FD_204927 | JGI IMG/M metagenome (GOLD analysis project Ga0316187, IMG submission 204927) | Coastal sediment microbial communities from Maine, United States - Cross River worm burrow 1 | ecosystem: Environmental > Aquatic > Marine > Coastal > Sediment | place: USA: Maine... | reverse complement strand
AATCACTACCTGTACCAGATCCCTGCAAAGGACGCCCTGGTGGCGCACAAATCTTCGGTGATTAACTGAAGCGCTAGCCGGATTCGAGGAGCGGCTGCTCGGATTCGCCGATGTAGTAGTCGATACAGTTATTGCCGGGGCCGGCGCGGTCGACGCAGACGAAGCGCATCGGCGCATAGGGCGTCAGCAGCACGTGGTGCCAGGTGCCGCGGCGATAACTGATACCCTGCTTGCCGTTGGTGACGAAGGCGCGCAAGCGGCCGAGATCGGGTTCGGCAGCGGCGGGACAGACAACGACGATGAATGGACTGGAGTCCAGCGGCAGGAAGGCCTGGCTGCCGAGCGGATGGTATTCGAGGTGGTCGACTCGTCGCGGCATGTCGAACTGGCGGCTGGCGACCAGGCTGATGACCGCACGCGACTGCGGATCGCCAAGTTCAACCTCGGCGAGGGCGTGATAGCGGTCTGCCATGCCGCCATTGATCGGGAAAAAATCACTGCCCTCGAACTCGATCACATCACCGAATGGCGCGAACGCATCGCCTGTTAACGCTTGTAGCGACATGGAATCAGTCATCGATCCTCCCCAGCAGGCGCACCCGGCTGAGACCGCCGTCCGGAAACAGGTTGATGCGTACGTGAGTGACTGGACCGACATCCAGTATTTCGGTATTGAAGCGGTGTTCGCAATCCATTTGCAGTTTTTGCGGCGGCAGCAATTCCGCCCAGAACTGGCTTTGCGTGACGATGGACTGCGCGGTGCCGGCTTCGACCCGGGCGCCCAGTATCGAACAACGATCCGGGTAATTGCCCTTGAAGAACGCCGTATCCAGCACAACCGTTTCGATGCTGCCGCGATGGCCGAGTTCGATGATGCACCAGTCATTGCCGGGCTCGCGACGCCGCCGGGTTTCCCAGCCGTCCCCCATGTTGATGCCTTTGCCGGGGTTTAACAGGTTTGCGGCGGCGCCAAAATGGGCATCGTTCCAGGCGATGGCGCGCGCACCAAGTGTCACCGAGGCGAGGTCGTGCAGCGTCTTTTTATCCAGCGTCGCGGCATCGTTGATAACGCGACCATGCACGCGTAACCGTGCAACGCCACCGTCGGGGTATATGTTGAGGCGGACATGATTGAAACAGGCGGGATTGTCGATCTCGAAGTAGTGGTGGCTGTCGCCCTGCAGGCGGGTCGACGGAATCAGGCACTGCCAGTCGCTGTTTTCATCCACGGCAGTCTCGCTGTAACAGGCTTCGAGCGCAGCGGCCGGCGGGTAGTTGCCGGTGAAGTGCGTGGTGTCGATATCGATGCCCTTGATCTCGCCGGCGAGCCCGAGCCTGACGATGGCGTTATCGTAACCACCGTCACGCCGCCGGCGTGTTTCCCAGCCATCCATCCACTTGCCGTTATCGTCGAACTTGCCGTCGATGAATTGCGCTGCCTCGGGGCTCAGCATGCGACTGCACGCGGCGAAGAAATCATCGCTGCAGGAGACGATTTCGGCACCCAGGCGCGGCTGCGCCAGGTTGATCCATTGATGGATAAATTCGGGAATGGTGTCAGTCATTTCAGTTACCTTGAAGTGGCCGCACGTTCTATAAGAAGCGCGGCCTGTTCGTTATGATGGCGAATCAATGCGGGTAAGTCGAGCCCGCCAATTTCTCCCTGCTCGATCACTACCTGCCCATTGATGACGGAATACCAGGCCGTCACCGGCGCGCAGGTCAGCAGCGCGGCGACGCGGTCGCCGCCGGCACCGGCGTGTTCGATGCCGTCGATGCGATAGGCGACGAAGTCGGCCGCCTTGCCGACCTCGAGACTACCGATATCGTCGCGTCCAAGCACGCTAGCCCCGCCGCGCGTCGCCAGCTCGAGCGCCTCACGCGCGGAAAAACGGTCGGCACGGGATTCGAACCCCGGCCAGCCGACACGCTGCAACAGCATCGCCTGGCGTGCCTCGCCGAGCAACTGGTTGGCATCATTGCTGGCTGAGCCGTCGACGCCGAGGCCGACCCGCACACCGCGATCGCACATCTCGCGCACCGGGGCGATGCCTGAAGCGAGAATCATGTTACTGCTCGGGCAGTGGCAAACACCACTGTGGGTCTCGGCCAGCACTCCTATCTCGTCGTTGTTCGGGTGCACCATGTGCGCGAACCAGACATCGTCACCGGTCCAGCCGAGGCTGTGCAGGTAAGGCACGGGGCGCATGCCGAACTGTTCTTCGCAAAAGCGGTTTTCATCGATGGTTTCGGCAAGGTGGGTGTGCAGTCTGACGCCCGCGTGACGGCGTGCTAGTGCGGCGGTATTGCGCATCAGTTGCGGCGTAACGCTAAACGGCGAACAGGGCGCGAGCCCGATACGCAGCATCGACAGGGGCTCGGCATCGTGAAACTCGGCGATGACTCGCTCGCAGTCGGCGAGGATATCGTCCTCGTTCTCGCAGATACTGTCCGGCGGCAGCCCACCCTGGCTCTGCCCCAGGCTCATACTGCCGCGGGTCGGATGGAAGCGCACCCCGAGTTCACGCGCCGCGCGAATTTCATCGTCGAGCCGGGCGCCGTTTGGAAACAGGTATAAATGATCAGCAACCGTGGTGGCGCCCGACAACATCAACTCGGCCAGCCCCAGCCGCGCACTGACGTAAACCGACTCGGCATCCATCTGCCCCCAGATCGGGTAAAGCGCCTGCAGCCAGTCGAACAGCGATTTGCCCGCGCCCGTACCGATGCTGCGCGTCAACGTCTGGTACAGGTGGTGGTGACAGTTGACCAGGCCGGGAATGACCACGCAGCCGCGCGCGTCGATGCGCCGATTCACTGGCAAACCTTTCTCATCCAGCGCCCGGTTTAGCGCGACACTATCGCCCAGCATTTCGATGACATTATCGCAAACCAGCAGTGCGCCGTTATCGATCTCGCGGCGCTCATCATCCATGGTGACCAGCACCTCGGCATTTTCAATCAGCAACCGGCTCATGAGGGTGCTCGCAGGTACTGGCGTTTACCCATTACATGGGTAGCCTGGACACAACGATCATCGCCAAGCATCATCAGCGCGAACAGCTTGTCCTCCAGCGACTCGGAATTCTGCATACGCCGTTGCATCAGCGCGGTTGCCTGCAAGTCCAGCACGACAAAGTCAGCCTCCTTGCCAACCGCGAAATTGCCAATCCGGTGATCGAGATACAGCGACTCCGCCCCACCCAGCGTTGCCAGGTAAAAGGCTTTTAGTGACGTCAGGCTGTGGCCGGATAGCTGACAGACCTTGTAAGCCTCGTTCAATGTTTGCAGCTGGCTGAAACTGGTGCCGGCGCCCACATCGGTGGCGAGGCCCACGCGAATACCCTGCGCGCGCGCGGCGTCGAGACTGAACAGGCCACTGCCGAGAAACAAATTCGAGGTTGGGCAAAAAGCGATGGCCGCGCCGCTATCTGCCAGGCGTTCAAGATCGGCCTGGTCGAGATGGATGCAATGCGCATATATCGACCGCGGGCCGAGCAGGTGGAAATGATCGTAAACATCCAGGTAGCTGCGACTCCGGGGAAACAGCTCGGCGACCCAACGCACTTCATCAAGGTTTTCGGCGACATGCGACTGCAGGTAAAGATCCGGATGCTCAGCGAGTAACTGCCCACAGAGTTCAAGTTGTTCGGGGCTGCAACAAGGTGCAAAGCGCGGTGTAACCGCATAGTGCGCGCGCCCCTGCAAATGCCAGCGATTAATCAGCTCGACACTTTGCCGATAACTTTGCTGCGTATCATCACAAAGACCGGGGGGTGCGTTGCGGTCCATCATCACCTTGCCCGCGACCAGGCATAGATCGCGACGCCCGGCGGCGGCAAAAATGGCATCCACCGATTCAGGGTGTACGGTGGCGAAGACGGCGGCCGTGGTCGTGCCATTGCGCAGCATTTGCTCACAGTAAAACTCGGCAATCTGCTCGGCATGGTCGCGGTCGGCGAATTTTTCCTCGGTCGGAAAGGTGTATTGCCTGAGCCAGTCCAGTAATTGCAGACCGTAGCTTGCGATCATCTCAGTCTGCGGGTAATGGCTGTGCGTATCGATAAACCCGGGCATCACCAGGCAGCCGGAATAATCGTAGAGCGCGCAACCATCGGGCAAGTGATCGATCCAGTCGAGCGCATTGACCAGCTGGCGCACGCGCCCCTGCTTCAGGATCAGCAGTCCGTCGGCGAAATATTCATGGGCATCGCCGGACAGGTCCGGATCGGTTTTGAAATGCAGGAAACTTGCACGAATAGCGGTATCGCACGAATCGTTATCCAGCACCGAGGGGATCACAGACATGGCCAGTTATTGCTGCAGCTGTGCGTACCAGCTTGCCACCGTGACGCGTTCCGCATCGGTCATCCCGGTGAGGTTACCGATCGGCATGTAGCGGGTCTGCACCGTGAAGGCAATGCGTTCGGCACGCGCCAGGAGCTGCTGGGGCGATTCCAGCAGAATGCCGAGCGGCGCTTCTGCAAATCCCGGCTGGGTGGGTTGACTGGAATGACAGGCAATGCAGCGGCGCTTGATGACCTCGCTGATCTGCGCTGCGCTGACCTGCCCGGCCGCCGTCCCGGTCGACGTCACCGGCCGTAGCCACCAGACCATCGCGAGCAACAATATTACCGCGATCGCCGGCAGTAGCGGGCCGGCCCTGTTGCTATGGCGCAAAACAAAATACTGCCGGATCGACACACCCGCCAGCATGATGAATATCAGCACCAGCCAGCCCTGGGGGTGGCTATAGGTCATCGGGTAGTGATTGCTGATCATGATGAACAGCACCGGCAAGGTGAAATACGTGTTATGCACCGAGCGCTGCTTGCCGACGATGCCGGGTTCGGCATCCGGAGTTTCACCGGCGCGCATTTGCGCCACCACTTTTTTCTGCCCGGGAATAATATGAAAGAAAACATTGGCGGCCATGATGCTGCCCATCATCGCACCGACGTGCAGGAAGGCTGCACGTGGGCTGAACAGCTGGAACAACGCCCAGGCGGACAGGCTGATCAACACCAGGATGACCCCGGCAAGCAGGTTATCCTGACCCTTCATCAGCCGGCACAATCCGTTGTAAACGAGCCAGCCGCCGACGAGGAAGCCAATGCTGATCGCGACCGCGGCTATCGGCGTCAACGCCATTACCTGTTGATCGATGAGATAAGTACCGGCGCCAAACCAGTAAATGATCGCGAGCAAACCCATGCCCGACAACCAGGTGGTATAGGCTTCCCATTTCGACCAGTGCAGGTTTTGCGCGAGCGGTTCGCCAATCGGCCCGAGCAAAAACTTCTGGCTCTGGTAAACGCCACCACCGTGCACCGCCCAGAGTTCACCGGTGACGCCGCGCGCCTTATCCTGTTCGCGGGCTGGCGCGCTTAAGGAACTGTCCAGCATGACGAAATAAAACGAGGCACCGATCCAGGCGACGCCGGCGATGAAATGCAGCCAGCGCACCAGTAATGCAGCCCAGTCGAGGAGATATGCTTCCATAGGTCGTTACCGGTAAATCCTGCAGGGTGGCCGTCGTCCGGGCGCACCCTGCCAGATTAAGGCTAGTTTGGAATCTTGCTGACCACGCCCTGCAGGTAATAATTCATCTTGTTAAGCTCGTCATCGCTCATATTTTTGCCCGCAGGCACGATGGTTTTTCCGGCCTGATCAATTACCGGACCGGCAAAGGGATGCAGCTTGCGTTCCGTCAACTGCTTTTCCAGATCATGGATTCGCGCCTGCAACTCGGCCGGAATGGCGTCGTTCAGCGGCGCCAGCTTGATCATACCGCGTGGGTAACCACCCCAGACGCTGGATGGCGTCCAGCTGCCAGCCTGCACTTCCTTGACGGTCTGGACGTAGTAATCACCCCAGTGATGAGTGGTTGCCGTCAGATGCGCCCTGGGACCGTATTTCGACATGTCGGAGTGATAACCGAAGGCATAAACGCCCTCTTCCTCGGCAGCCTGGACGACCGCGGTGGAATCGGTGTGGTGGGTTACCATGTCGGCACCCTGCGATATCAACGTCATCGCCGCCTGCCGCTCCTTGCCCGGGTCATACCAGGAGTTGACCCAGATCACCCGCAGTTCGGCCTTCGGATTGACACTGCGCGCACCCTTGATGAATGCGTTGATACCCTGCAGCACTTCCGGAATCGGGAAGGCCGCAACGTAGCCAAGCACATTTGACTGGGTCATTTCACCCGCAATGACTCCGGTCAGGTAACGGCCTTCGTAAAAGCGCGCATTGACCAGGCCCATATTTTTACCCATCTTGTAGCCGGTCACGTGCACGAAAGCCGTCTGCGGAAAACTTTTCGACACCTTTAGCATGTAGTTCATGTAACCAAAGCTGGTGGCGAAAATAACCTTGTCACCCCGTTTGGCCATCTCGCGGATGACGCGCTCGGCATCGGCACCCTCGGCGACATTTTCGACATAACTGGTGGTCACGCCGGTTTCTTTTTCGAGCTGCAGGCGGCCCAGATTGTGCTGGTAAGTCCAGCCGGCGTCTCCGATCGGGCTGACGTAGACAAAGCCCACGTTGTCAGCAGCGAAACTGGTGCCGCTGAGCGCACCGGCCAGCAATACCAGCGCCAGTTTTCTAATCGTTATCTTGGTAAATCTCATTTCACAACCCTCCCGGGGCTTTCAGGTTTATCTTCAGGGATCCAGTCCCGGTTATATGCTTGTAGTGATTAACGCCTGCTTAAGCAGACAGCTGTGTCCATTACCTGTCACGCCTCCGGCCGATACGGCTGGCCCAGCGATACCGGCGCGTTCAGACGTACCGTGTTGCGATCACGCGAGATGATTACCAGCACGATAATCGTCGCCAGGTAAGGCAACGCCGACAGCAATTGTGACGGTATATTAATGTCCAGGTCCGATCCTTGCACGAACAACTGCGCCACCATCACGCCACCGAACAAATAGGCCCCGACCAGCACGCGAAACGGTCTCCAGGTGGCAAACACGACCAGCGCGATGGCAATCCAGCCGCGCCCCGAAACCATGCCCTCGACCCACAGCGGGGTGTAGAAAACCGACAGGAAGGCGCCACCGATACCGGCCATGGCTCCACCGAACAGCGTCGCCAGGTAGCGGATGCGAATCACCGGGAAGCCGATCGAGTGCGCAGCCGACGGCGATTCACCGATCGCGCGCAATACCAGGCCTGCGCGGCTGCGATACAGGAACCAGACCATGCCGGCAAACAACGCCCAGGAAAAATAAACCAGCGCCTGCTGGTTGAACAGCGCGTTACCGATGACCGGCAGGTCAGCCAGCAGGGGAATGCGTATCGCGCTTACCGTCGGCAGGATTTCCGACTCGTAAGGCTTGCCGATAAACGCCGACAGGCCGACCCCCAGTATCGATAAAGCCAGACCACTGGCGACCTGGTTACCCATCAGGGTCAAAACCACCACGGCGAAAATGAAGGACATTGCCACACCGGCGAGCATCCCGGCGAGTACGCCGAGCCAGGGGTTGCCGCTGTGCAGCGTTACTGCGAAAGCGGCGATGGCGCCCATCGCCATCATGCCCTCGGCACCGAGGTTGAGCACACCTGCTTTTTCCGCGATCAGCTGGCCCAGGGCAACGATAATTAACGGTGTGCCGGCGACGATGGTGGCGAACAGTATCGAACCCAGGATCGAGGTTTCCATCAGGCCACGGCCTCCCGCCAGCGCACGCGATAATTGATAAACACATCCGAACCGAGCAGGAACATCAGCAGCATGCCCTGAAACACATTGGAGATCGATGACGGCAACGCCAGGTATTGCTGCGCCTGCTCACCACCCAGGTACAGCAAGGCCATCAGCAGGCTGGCAAAGAATATACCAACCGGGTTGAGGCGTGCGACGAAGGCGACAATAATGGCGGCGAAGCCATAGTTGTTGGACACATGACCGGTGATCTGCCCCATCGGCCCGGCCACTTCGGACATGCCGGCCAGCCCGGCCATCGCGCCCCCACTCAGCAAGCCGATCCAGATCATGCGCTTTGCGGAAAAACCGGCATAACGTGCGGCGTCCTTGGCGTAACCCGCGACCTGCATCTGGAACCCGGCGAAGCTGCGGAACATGAATATATATCCAACCAGTAACGCGCTGACGGCAAAGCCAAACGCCAGGTTCAGCCGCGTACCCTCGAACAGGATCGGCAATAGCGCCGATTCCTCGAATAGCCGCGATTGCGGAAAATTGAATCCATCCGGATCCATCATCGGTCCATGCACCAGCCACGACACCAGCAACTGTGCGACATAAACCAGCATCAGCGACACCAGTATCTCGTTGGTATCGAAGCGAGTTTTCAGGAACGCCGGTATCGCGGCCCACAGCATGCCGCCGATGGCGCCGGCAATGACCATCAGGATCAGTACGTGCGCGCCCTGCGCTTCATAAAAATAGAGTGCGACCGCACTGGCCGCGACCGCGCCGACGATCAGCTGACCCTCGGCGCCGATGTTCCACACGTTTGCGCGAAATCCAACCGCGAGCCCGATGGCGATCAGCATCAACGGTGTTGCCTTGAGAAACAGTTCAGAGACACCGTAGGAATCGCTGATCGGGTTGATGAAAAAAACAATGAACCCCTCGAGCGGATCCTTACCCAGTGCCGTGAACAACAACAGCCCGCCAATCAGCATCAACACGATGGCGATCAACGGTGATACGTAGGACATCAGCCGTGAAGCTTCGGGACGACGTTCGAGCCTAACCCACATATCTCACCTTTTTCCGTCGCGAGGGCGTCGCAAAGACGCTGTGGCACGCCGCCCGGACCAAAGGTCCGCGCCGGCGTAGTTTTCACTGCGTTTAGCGGGCCGCCGCAAGGACGGCGCGCCACAGTGCGCTTTGCGGCGTCCGCAGCAGGCAATAGGTGAGATACGTGGGTTAAGCATGGGCGGGCTCTCCCATGGCTGCAGGTGTTTCCCACATGCCGCTCATCCACACGCCGATCTCATCGATGCTGGTATCGGCGAGTTTCCTGGCCGGCGACAACCGGCCATCGGCGATCACCGCAATACGGTCCGATATTTCAAACAATTCCTCGAGCTCTTCCGAGATCACCAGGATCGCAGTGCCCTCGTCGCGCAAATCGATCAGGCGCTGGCGAATAAAGGCTGCAGCACCGACGTCCACGCCCCAGGTCGGCTGTGCCACCACCAGCAGCCTGGGTGCCAGCAGAATTTCTCGACCCATGATGAATTTCTGCAGATTGCCGCCCGATAGCGAGTTGGCGGCATGCTCCTCGCCACCACACTTGACATTGAAATCGGCGATGCACTGCCGCGCAAATGCGGCAATCCGCTCGAATTGAATCATGCCATGGCGCAGCATATCGGCACCATGGGCCGTCAGCAGCGCATTCTCGGTAAGCGACATGCGCGGCACTGCGCCGCGCCCGAGCCGTTCCTCGGGGACGAATCCCATGCCGTTCTGGCGCCGCCGATCCGGCATATCACAGCCCGAGGCCTTACCGCAGATGACGACCTCGTCGGCATCGTCACCGGGGATTTCGCCCGACAGCGCGTACAGCAATTCCTGCTGGCCGTTACCGGAAACGCCGGCAACGCCGAGAATTTCTCCGGCGCGCAGCTCGACCTCGATATCCCGCAAGTCGGTGCCGAATGGGTCATCCGCCAGCCGCGAAAGTCGCTTCAGTTGCAAACGAATATCACCGAGCTCGGTCGGTGTGCCGTGTTCCGGAACGGGTAATTCCTTGCCGATCATCAGGCTCGCCATCGATTTCGGGGTTTCCTGCGCGGGGATACAGTGCCCGGTTACCTTGCCGTCACGCAATACCGTGGCGACGTGACAGAGTTCCTGAATTTCATCGAGTTTATGACTGATATAAAGGATGCTACAGCCTTCCGCGGCGAGTTGGCGCAGTGTATCGAACAGCTTGCGCACCGCCTGCGGTGTCAATACCGAGGTCGGTTCGTCCATGATCAGCAATTTCGGGTTCTGCAACAGGCAGCGGATGATCTCGACCCGCTGACGCTCACCCACTGAAAGCGCATGCACCAGGCGTTGCGGGTCAACCGGCAGGCCATAGCGATTGGACACCTCGGTGATCTGGCTGGCAAGTTCACCCAGATCCGGATTACCGGGCAGCGCCAGCGCCACGTTTTGCACGACGGTCAGGGTTTCAAACAACGAGAAATGCTGGAACACCATGCCGATGCCGAGGCTGCGCGCATGTGCCGGATTCTCCACCTGCAACGCCTGGCCTTCCCATTTGATTTCACCGGCATCCGGGTGGGTAACACCGTAGATCATTTTCATCAGCGTCGACTTGCCGGCCCCGTTTTCGCCCAGCACCGCGTGGATTTCACCGCGTTTAACCACCAGCGATACATCTTCGTTGGCAATCACCGAGGGATATATCTTGGTAATCCCGTTCAGTTCGAGCCGCAAGCCCTGATCGTCATGCGCTACCGACGTCATGCTCCCCCCTCCCGTAACAAGACTGCTTTATTATTACTTCGCGTGGACTGCAACGCCCGATCGTATACCTGCAGGATTTCAGCGGCAACCGATATCGCGATCTGCGCCGGTTGCTTGCTGCTGATCCCGTCAATTCCAACCGGGCAGGTCATGCGTTTGAATTTTTGTGCATCGATACCCCGGCGGCGCATGCGGGTTTCGAAATTACGCCGCTTGGCAGCCGAACCGATCAGACCGAAGTAAGCGAAGTCATCGCGCTTAAGTATCTGCTCGCAAAGGCGTTGATCGAGGCTGTGATCATGCGTCATCACCAGGAAATAACTACCCGCGGCAGCGGCATCGATTTCCGCTTCGGGGGTATCGGTACAGATCAGCTTGACTCCGGCCGGAGGTTGCTGCGGCAGCATGTCGTCGCGTGTGTCGATCCAGTTTATGTGAATCGGTAATTCGCACAGGCTACGCACCACAGCGGTGCCGACGTGCCCTGCACCGAACAGGTACAGCTCGAGCGCCTCCGCTTCCGCGGCGATAGCGCTCCAGTCGCTGCTGGCGTCGAGCCTTTCGAACATCAGGTTAACCAGGCCGCCACAACACTGACCGAGGCCGGCGCCGAGCGGAAAACGCTGCAGGCCGTCCGCGGCACCCTGTGCCAACTGGTTACGCGCGATGCGACAGGCCTGAAATTCGAGGTTGCCGCCTCCGATCGTACCGTAAATACACTGCTCGGTAACAATCATGCGCGCGCCCGGCTCACGGGGTGTCGAGCCGACGATGGAAGCGACGCTGACCAGTACCGCCGGTGTCTGCTGCCGGCGCAGCTCCGCCACCGCCTGCTGCCAGTCACTCATGGCTGATCACCGCGCAGGGCATCGATGGCGTCGAGTATGGCTTCCGGAGTTGCCGGTGCGCGTAATGTCGGATTGACGCGGTTATCGGCGAGGCTGGCAATTGCATCGCGGATCGCGAAAAAGACCGAGAAGGGTAGCAGTAGCGGCGGTTCGCCGACCGCCTTGGAGCGCAGTATCGTGTCTTCGACATTGTGATTGTCGAAAAGCCGCGTGGTGAATTTTTGCGGACAATCGCTGATCGTTGGAATCTTGTAGGTAGACGGTGCGTGCGTCGTCAGCCGGCCCTTGTCATTCCAGCGCAGTTCTTCACTGGTGAGCCAGCCCATACCCTGGATGAAGGCGCCTTCGATCTGGCCGATGTCGATCGCCGGATTGATCGAATTGCCGGCATCGTGCAGGATGTCGGCCTGCAGTAACTTCCATTCGCCGGTCAGGGTATCGACCACCACCTCGGAAACCGCCGCGCCATAAGCGAAGTAGTAAAATGGGCTACCCTGCATCTTGTCGCGATCCCAGCTCAGGCCCGGGGTCTTGTAAAAGCCGTCGGACCACAGTTGCACGCGATTCTGGTAAGCCAGTACGACCAGCTCCTTGAATGACATGGCGCCGCCGTGCCAACGCACCTGTCCATCGGCAAATTCGATCGCGGCCACATCGGTGCCGAATTCCTCGGCCACGAAAGCGCTCAAGCGGTTACGAATCTGGCGCGCGGCATCCTGCGCCGCCTTGCCGTTGAGATCGCTGCCGGTGGACGCCGCGGTAGCCGAGGTATTGGCCACCTTGCTGGTGTCATTGGCAGTGGCGCGCACCTGCTTGACATCGATACCGAGCTCGAGCGCAACCACCTGCGACACCTTGGTGTGCAAGCCCTGGCCCATCTCGGTACCACCGTGATTCACCAGCACGCTACCGTCGGTGTAGATGTGTACCAGTGCGCCGGCCTGGTTGAAGTGCACCACGTTAAAGGAGATGCCGAACTTGAGCGGTGTCAGCGCCAGGCCCCGGCGCAACACCGGGCTTGCCTGGTTGAAGGCCGCTATCGCGCTGCGCCGCGCCTGGTAATCGCTACTGGTCTCGAGCTCGGCTACTAATTCGTGGATGACGTTATCGCGCACCGCCTGCCCGTAGGGCGTGGTATTGCGCGCGTCCTTGCGGTAAAAATTGAGCTTGCGCAGTTGCAGCGGATCCTTACCGAGTTCACGCGCAATATTGTCGATGATGTACTCGATCGCGATGGCGCCCTGGGGTCCGCCAAAACCCCGGAACGCGGTATTCGACTGGGTATTGGTCTTGACGCTGTAGGCATCGATGGAGACATCACTGAGGTAGTAGGCATTGTCGAAATGACACACCGCGCGCGTGACCACCGGGCCACTCAGATCGGCGGAAAACCCCGCCTGGGCGGCCATCTCGATGCTGGCCGCATGGATCAGACCGTCGTCGTCAAAACCGACGTCGTAGCTGAATTCGAAGCCGTGACGTTTGCCGGTGATCGACATGTCGTCATCGCGGTCGAGCCGCAACTTCACCGGGCGCCTGAGTTTACTGGCCGCGACCGCGGCGATGCAGGCGAAGATTGCCGATTGCGACTCCTTGCCGCCGAAACCCCCACCCATGCGCCGCATCTCGACCACCACCTGGTTGAAATCGATGCCTAGCGCATGCGCGACGACCTGCTGCATCTCGGTCGGGTGCTGGGTCGAACACCACAGATGAAAGCAGCCATCTTCTTTCGGCGCGACGTAGGAGATCTGCCCTTCGAGGTAAAACTGCTCCTGGCCACCGACCGAAATCTCTCCCTGCATCCGCCGCGGCGCTGTCTTCAGCGCCTGTTCGGCATTACCGCGGCGCAGGTGCATGGGTGGCAGGACATAGGACTGCTGATGCCTCGCAGCAGCGATGTCGAGCACTGCGGGCAGAGCTTCGTATTCGATCTCGGCGAGGCGTACCGCCTTGCGCGCCGCATTGTAGGAACTGGCGACGGCGGCGAATATCGGCTGCCCGACAAACTGCACCAGGTTATCGGCGAGTATCGGATCATCGTGGATGATCGGCCCGCAGTCATTGTGCCCCGGGATATCGGCGGCGGTAATCACCGCGACCACACCGGCCGCGCTTAGCACCGCGTCGAGATTGATCGAGCGCAGCCGCGCATGCGCTTCGCTACTCAGGCCAAGCGCGATGTAAAGCGTACCGGCAAGCTCGGCAATGTCGTCGACATAGGTCGCATCGCCGGCCACGTGCAGGGCAGCGGACTCATGCGGTACAGATTGCCCCGTTGCCCTTTCCCTGGCTTGCTGACGCACCGGGTCTTCCATCAGAAAGTCCCCGCGAACACGCTGACCTGGGCAGGCTCGAGCGCCCGGCCGGGTCGGGTTTCAAGATGAAAACGGTACAGTAAATTGCTGGTAACGCGGCTACGATAATCCGCGCTCGCGCGCATGTCGGACAACGGCGTGAATTCGGCAGCCAGTCTGGCCATGGCTTGCCTCGCGGTCGCCTCGTCCCAGCTGCGGCCACGTAGCCATTGCTCGGTCTGCACCGCGCGCTTTGGAATCGCGGCCATGCCACCGAGCGCAATACAGATTTGACTGACCTGCGCGCCGTCGAGACGCAGCGCAAAAGCCGCACAGACCGCGGAGATATCCTGGTCGAAGCGTTTGCTGAGCTTGTAGCAGCGTAACAGCAGCGCTTCGTCACGCACGGGAATCATGACCGACTCGATGAATTCGCCCGCCTGCAGCGCGTTTTTCATGTAATCGAGGTACAGATCTTCGAGCGCTATTTCGCGCTGCTGGTCACCGCGACGCAGTCGCAGGCGCGTGCCCACTGCAATCAACGCTGGCATCGAGTCGCCGATCGGTGAACCGTTGGCGACATTACCGACCAGGGTACCCGCATTGCGCACCGGCACCGAGGCAAAACGACGGAACATTTCCGCGAATTCAGGATAGTGCCGGACAATTTCGTCGAAAGCGTCGGTCAGGGTTACCGCGGCGCCGACTTCGATGCCATCCGCACCGACAGCGAGGCGTTTGAGCTCGGCAACATTACCCAGGTAGATCAGCGTCGGCAATTCGCGCAATTGCTTGGTCACCCAGAGCCCGACGTCGGTTCCGCCGGCGAGGATCTGTGCCTGCGGATGCTGCAGGTAAAGGTCAGCCAGCTCGGCCAGCGCGGTCGGCGCGTGGTATTGCGCAGCCTCGAGTTCCAGCGTCAGGCCACGCTCACGCTGCAACGCCCAGAGCTCCGCGACCAGGGTCGCCTCGTCCAGCTCGATACGCGCGTAGTCGTACATGTGCAGGCAGGCATCGACGATGGGTCGATAACCGGTACATCGGCACAGATTCCCCGATAACGCGTCATCGATGTCGGCGCGCGTCGGCGCCGGATTGTTGTGATACAGCGCAAACATCGACATGACGAAGCCCGGCGTGCAAAAACCACACTGTGAGCCGTGATGATCGACCATGCTTTGCTGCACCGGGTGCAGGCTGCCATCGTCACCCTGGAGTGACTCGACGGTAAACAGGGCTTTGCCGTCCAGCGTCGGCAGGAACTGGATACAGGCGTTAACCGCCCGGTACTGCAGGCTATCGCCGCTGTGTTCTGCAACCACCACGGTACAGGCGCCGCAATCACCTTCGGCACAGCCTTCCTTGCTACCGACACGGCGCAGATCTTCGCGCAGGTATTGCAACAGCGTTCGTGTCGGGTCCTGGACCGCAACCTCGATGCGCGCGCCATCGAGCATAAAACGAACGACTGACACTAGGATCCCCGATAAGTCGAATAAGCAAACGGGGATACCAGCAGCGGCACGTGGTAGTGCTGATCGGGCTGGTTGATACCGAAGCGCAATACGACTTCGTCGACAAACAGGGGTTCGGCCAGATCGACTGACTGACCGCGAAAATAGTTGCCGGCCTGGAATACCAGCTGGTAGACCCCGACGACAAAATCGTCGCCTTCGAGTAAGGGCTGGTCCAGGCGGCCATCGCTATTGGTTTGCGCGCGCGCCAGTTCCTGTAGCTCTGGATTGAAGCGATAAAGCACGACCTCGACCCCGGTTGCCGGTTGCCCCAGCGCGGTATCGAGCACATGTGTGGTCAGCCTCCCCATCTCTACCCCCCTCGTCAGTAGAGGCGGTAAAGTCGCATTTTCCTAATAAATTGTCAACACTTTGATTAATTATTGTTAACAATATTCGAGCTATGCTACACTGCCGTGCATTCTGGACAGGCGACCAAAACACCAATGTCAGCGCAATCCGATTCCAACGCAGAAACGACGCCCAGTGAGGACGAGGTATTACGCCGCATCGAACAGGCGGTTCTCGACCATCGCCTGGCGCCGGGTACCAAGCTGAAAGAAGTGCAGCTGGCCAACCTGTTTGGCGTCAAACGCGGCCTGATCCGCAAGGTATTGACGCGCCTGGCGCATTCCAGCCTGGTCCAACAAACGCCGAACCGTGGCGCTACCGTCGCCAGCCCTTCGGTCAAGGAAGGACAGGACTTGTTCGCCACCCGCCGCGTTATCGAATCGGCGGTCCTCGAAACCCTGATCGCCCGCGTCGAGGAAAAGGACCTCGAGCATCTCGCTGACATGCTAAAACGCGAACAACAGGCCTACCTCGGCGATGAACCGGCGCAAGCGCTCGCGCTGTCGGTCGATTTTCATCGCGAGCTGGCGCGCATGGCGGGCAACAGCGTGCTCGAAACCTACCTCAACGACATTATCCGGCGCACACCACTGGTGATCCTCGCACATCTTGGCGATGACGCAGACAATCGCTGCCGCAATCACGAGCACGAGGTCATCGTCGACGCGATCAGTAGGCGCGACGTCAAAACCGCGGTCGAAGTCATGAATCAGCACCTGCTGCAGATAGAGAGCAAGATCCGTCACAAGCCGGAAAAGCAAAACCAGGGCCTGGCTGCCCTGCTACGCCCCGAAGCGAATCCGGACCTAACATGAGCGATCACTCGAGCGTGCAATATCCACGCGACATGGTCGGCTATGGCGGGCGACCACCGCAGGCCGATTGGCCGGGCGGGGCGCGTATTGCACTGCAATTCGTTCTCAACTACGAGGAAGGCGGCGAAAGCAACGTGCTGCACGGTGATGCGGGCTCGGAGCAATTCTTGTCAGAAATCATCGGTGCGCCGGCCTACCCGGAACGTCACCTGAGTATGGAATCCATTTACGAATACGGATCGCGGGCCGGGGTGTGGCGCCTGTTGCGCGAATTCGAGGCGCGCGGCCTGCCGTTGACCATATTTGCGGTCGCGATGGCGCTGCAACGCAACCCGGCGCTCGCCACTGAACTGGTCAGGCTCGAGCACGAAATTGCCTGTCACGGACTGCGCTGGATTCACTACCAGCAGGTCGATGAGGCCGTGGAGCGCGAGCATATGCAGCAGGCGCTCGATATTTTAGTGCAATTAACCGGCAAACATCCCGCAGGCTGGTACACCGGTCGCGACAGCCCGAATACCCGTCGCCTGGTGGTCGAACAGGGTGGCCTGCTCTATGACTCCGATTACTATGGCGACGATCTGCCACTGTGGACGCGGGTTGAAACCGGCGATGGCGCCAGCAAGGCGCATCTGGTGGTGCCTTATACGCTCGATGTCAACGACATGCGCTTCGCCACCGCGCAAGGTTTCAATAGCGGCGAACAATTCTTCCACTACCTGCGCGACAGCTTCGACGTACTCTATGCCGAAGGCGCGCATGTGCCGAAAATGATGTCGGTCGGCCTGCACTGCCGCCTGGTCGGCAGGCCCGGTCGCTTCCGCGCGCTGCAGCGCTTCCTCGACCATGTGCAACAACACGAACAGGTGTGGATCTGTAAGCGCATCGATATCGCACGCCACTGGATTGCCCGGCACCCGCCGGCAATTGCATAATTCACCGATGGGGAATCCAACGACCGCTATCGATCGGCTCAATAACATGGATATGGCCGGTTTCGTCGAACTGCTCGGCGGCATCTTCGAGCACTCGCCCTGGGTTGCCGAACGGGTTTACAGCGCGCGCCCGTTTGCTTCACGCGCCGACCTGCATCACAAGATGGTAGCCGAGGTGCGCAAGGCATCCGTGGAACAACGCACAGCACTGCTGTGCCAGCACCCCGAACTGGCCGGCAAGGAAGCCGACGCGGGTCGCCTCACCGACGCTTCGAGGCGCGAACAGGCCGGCGCCGGTTTAAACCAGTGCAGCGCCGACGAACTCACTCGCATAAAAAAATTCAACCAGGCTTATGCGGCGAAATTTGGCTTCCCGTTCATCATTGCGGTGAGCGGACTCGACAAGCAGCAGATCCTGGCGGCGATGCAGCAACGGCTCGATCATGCAGCCACAAGCGAATTTGCCACCGCACTAGCTGAAGTTGAAAAGATCGCACTGATTCGACTGGGTGCACTGATCGATGAGTGATGCCGAACGGCTGATGCAGCGCGCCTCGGTGCATCCGCAATGGCAACAAATCCTGGCGGATGCGCTCGCCACGCTGGACCCCGCATACCTGCGTTCGCTATTGCAGGACGACAACTGGCTGCCGGGGGCCAGCCAGCTACTTTCCGCATTCAAACGCGACCGCCTCGGTGTGCGTTACCTGTTGATCGGCGAATCCCCCTACCCGCGCCGCGAATCGGCCAACGGCATCGCTTTTTACGATGCCGCGGTGGGCGCCCTGTGGAGCGAGCAGGGCTTGAGCAAGCCGGTCAATCGCGCCACCTCATTACGCAATATCGTCAAGACCGTGCTGCTCGCCGAGGGTCACCTGCGCAAGGACGACGAGGGCAAGGTTACCCAGGCGGCGATCGCGGCAATCGATAAACAGCCACTTATTCAGTCTCTAGATGACTTGTTCAGAAACCTGCAACAGGCAGGTTTCCTGATGCTGAATGCCACCCCGGTACTGCATCCCGAGCGCAAACCGGTGCTGGAAGCGCGTTACTGGCAAGCCTTTCTGGAACAGTTGCTGGAATCGATAGCAGACCAGTCGGCAGCGCAAATCACGCTGCTGCTGTGGGGCAAAATCGCCCGGCAGGTGGAGTCGATGCCGGCTAGCAGGCAATATCGTAAACTGGTTTGCGAACATCCCTATAATCTTTCCTTCATCGATAATCCACAGATGCTGGAGTTATTTGCGCGCACGGCTCCGCTGCAACGACGCTAGCCATCGGCCCAGCATCGCGTGGAGGGTCCGGCAAACACATGTATTGTGGCGATCTTAAGCCGGCCTTAAGATTGCAACGATAAAACCTCTGAATGAAAATACTGATAATCGAAGATTCGCTGAAACTGCAGAAATCCCTGCGTGCGGGCTTGCGCCGGCTGGGCTATGCGGTGGACGTTGCCGGCGACGGTGAAGAAGGGCTTGCCTACTCGAAGAACGGCGACTATGACGTCATCGTGCTCGACCTGATGCTACCGAAAAAGAGCGGATTAGAGGTATTGCGGGAAATCAGGGAATCCAGGGAAAGCCCCGAAGTTTTGATTCTGTCGGCACGTGATCAGACGCGCGATCGGGTACTCGGACTGCAGCAGGGCGCCGATGACTACCTCGTCAAACCATTTGCATTCGATGAACTGCACGCGCGTATCCAGGCACTGGTGCGGCGCCGCTTTAAACAGAAGTCACCGGTGATCACGGTCGGCAAGATAAAGATCGATACCTCGCTGCACATCGCCTGCCAGGGCGCCGACTGTTTGCCGCTGACGCCGACTGAAATGAGGATCCTCGAATACCTCGCACTAAATCGGGGTCGGGTCATTACATCGGCACAACTCATCAATCAGATTTACGATGCGAGTTCCTATGCTTCCCGCAATACGATCGAGTCTCACATCAGCAGCCTGCGCAAGAAACTCCGCACCCAGGGCGGTCCGGGAATCATAGAAACCCGGCGCGGTTTCGGCTACCTGATCACTTAGCAGGTAATTCCGATGCGCTCAATCAGCAAAACGATCACCATTTCGACCATACTGTCTGTGGCCCTGATCCTGGTTGCGGGTCAGCTGGTCGTCGACCGGGTCGTATCGGGCTGGGTACTGCAGCAGTTCGATGACGCGTTACAGGCGAAGGCACGTGCGCTGGTGACGCTGACCAAATTCGACGGTAACGAAGTCGAACTCGACTTTGCCGACGAGTTCATGCCTGAATTCGAAGCATCGGAAAACCCTGAATACTTTGAACTGTACCTCGGCGATGGCCGCCTGCTGGAGACTTCCCGCAGCTTTGGCAGACATGCCGAACCGCAATTCAGCGACCAGGCGGAAGAAGTGGCGATTGCCGATGTCATGCTACCAGACGGTAGAAAAGGCCGGCGCATTGCTGTCAAGTTCACCCCGCAGATTGGGGATGATAACGAGGTGTTGCGGATCAGCATCGCGCCGCAGGACAGACCCCGCGCTATCCTTCGCGTCAGTACCGAACGCGAAACCCTGGATGCTGCAATTCAGCAATTTCACCTGATCATCCTGGGTATCAGCCTGGTGGTATTAGTGGCGGTAATGCTGAGCGTGAGCCGGGCCATCAAGTTGGGCCTGGCGCCTCTCAATCAGATTAAAACCGAAATAAGCCAGATATCGCCGAATGCTATAGATCGCAGAATCTCGTCGCGCAATCAACCGATCGAACTGGAACCGATCGCAACCCAGTTCAACCGGGTGCTTGCGGAAATCGAGAATGCATTTATTCGCGAACGAGAATTTTCATCCGATGTCGCGCATGAACTGCGGACTCCGGTAGCGGAGATCAAGTCACTCGCCGAGGTCGGCTTGCGCTGGCCAGACGAAAAGGACATTCAGAGCTATTTTGCCGATATCTACGATTCATCGAGGCAACTGGATCGGCTGATCGAGAACCTGCTACACCTTTGCCGCAGTGAAGAGGGCGATATCGAGCTCGAGCTTATTCCCATCGAACTGGAGGAAATAATCGACAAGATCATTCTCGGTGTCAGCGCAGAAACAAACGAGCGCAACATCACTATAGAGCGGGTAGCCGGGCTGATGCCGACAATTCAAATTGATCCGCAATGGTTTGAACTGATATTAAAAAATCTGTTGTTTAACGCCGTAGCGCACAGCCCGGATGGCTCGGTGGTCACTATAGAAGTTATTTCTGAAGCAGGCTTTTGTGCGCTGGAAATCGAAAACCCGATGGCCGTTCCACTTGGCGAACAGGACTTGCCGATGATCTTCAAACGCTTGTGGAGAAAGGATACTTCGCGTGCAACTGGCCGGCATGCCGGAATCGGACTGTCACTGGTAAAGTCGTTCGCCGACCTGATGAATCTCGAAGTCAACGCAAGTATATCGCGGGATCTGTTTCACCTGCGCCTTTCGCGAATCCGCACCTGCTGATAGCGGGTATCGAAAGTCCGTTGTCGGGCGTAGCGGGCGGAGACAGCCCGGCGAGTACCATCACTGGCCAGCGCGATGTGAAACTGAGCGGTGCGTGCGAAACCATCGGAGCGCTTTCCCTGGCGAGATTCTGTGCGCAACAACTGAATCTGCGAATGTGCGTCGTCGTCACGGATCACAATCGGCTGCAAATTCGGACTTCAAATATCCGGGTTGTCTGAAATCTGTGGCATTATTGCGCTTTGCTTTTTTGCTCAGTGACGAGGCCACTACATGGACATCCCCACTTTCGACGACGTGCTCGCGGCCGAGAAGCGCATAGCGCCCTATATTCATAACACCCCGGTATTGACGTCGAGTTACCTGAACCAGCTATGCGCTGCCGACCTCTTTTTTAAATGTGAAAACCTGCAAAAGGTCGGCGCCTTCAAGGCGCGCGGTGCGAGCAACGCGGTGTTCGGCCTCGACGCTTCGACAGCCGCCAGGGGCGTGGCCACACACTCCTCCGGTAATCACGCCGGCGCACTCTGCTATGCCGCCGCACGACGCGGCATCAGCGCGACCGTGGTCATGCCGCGCACCGCCCCCGAAACCAAGAAAGCCGCGGTACGCAGTTATGGGGGTCGTATTCTCGAATGCGAACCCACCCAGGCGGCGCGTGAAGCCCTGCTGGCACAGGTCATCGGCGAGACCGGCGCCGACCTGGTGCACCCTTATGACGACCCGCGCGTGATTGCCGGACAGGCGACCTGCGTGCTCGAACTGCAGCGCGAAATCGACGATCTTGACGTGGTGGTTGCGCCGGTTGGTGGCGGAGGCCTGATTTCCGGTACCTGCCTCACGCTGACGCAACTGTCGCCACAGACGCGCATCATCGCCGCTGAACCTGAAAGCGCAGACGATGCTCATCGATCGCTGCTGGCTGGCGAAATCGTCTTGCGCGACGGGCAGCATTCGGTTGCCGATGGACTCAACACCAACTTGAAGCCACTGACCTGGCATTTCGTCGCCAACTTTGTCGAAGATATTCTGCTCGTCAGCGAGGCCGAAATTCTGGCCGCGATGTACCTGACCTGGCAACGCATGAAGATCATCATTGAGCCGTCTTCTGCAGTACCACTGGCCGCGATTATCAAACACCGTGATCGCTTCCAGGGTCAGCGCGTCGGCGTCATTATCACCGGTGGCAACGTTGAATTGCAGGCCTGTCCCGGCTGCCCGCAGCTCGGCAGCGCAAAATGAAACCATCATCGCCAGGCAAGGCCCTCGTGGTCGGCTTCGACGTGCCGGCGCGGATTGGCATGCCGCTCGCCGAAGTGGTGACACCGGCGCTGCTTATCGATCTCGATGCCTTTGAGCACAATGTCGCCACCCTGGGTCAGCAGCTCGGGCTCGCCGGCCTGCGCCTGCGGGCCCATTCAAAAACACACAAGTCGGTTGATATCGCGCGCTACCAGATCGATCGCGGGGGCGCCTGCGGGATTTGTTGCCAGAAACTGTCAGAGGCCGAAGTGATGGTCGCGGGCGGTATCGATGACGTGCTGATTTCCAACCAGGTGGTCGACCCCGCCAGGATCGAACGCCTGGCAATGCTGGCACTGCGCGCGCGAATGCTGATCTGTGTGGACGACAGCGACAACGTCACCAATTTATCCGCGGCAGCCGTGCGCCAGGGCGCCAGCATCGAATGCCTGGTCGAGATCGACTGCGGCGCGGGGCGTTGCGGAGTGGGGCCCGGTCAGGCAGCGGTAAGCCTCGCGCAACAGATCGCCGCAAGCCCCGGCTTGAAATTCGCCGGACTACAGGCTTACCAGGGCAAAGCACAGCACATCCGCGAATACGCGGCTCGCGGACAGGCAATCACCGCCGCGATCACCCAGGCCCGGACGACCGTGGACGACCTCGCCGCGGCTGGACTGCGATGCGATATCATCGCCGGAGCTGGCACCGGGTCCTATCATTTCGAAGCCGCATCAAATCTCTACAACGAGCTGCAATGCGGTTCATACATCTTCATGGATGCCGACTACCAACGCGTGCTCGATCAGTCCGGCCAGCCAATTTCCGAATTTGAAAATAGCCTTTTTCTATGGACGTCGATCATGTCGAAGACCCGGCCCGACATGGCAATTTGCGATGCTGGATTGAAGGTGTTATCGGTTGACTCCGGGTTGCCGCGGGTTTTTGCGCGCGATGATATCGAATACGTCAACTGCTCGGACGAGCATGGCACTATCGCCGATCCGCACAACCGCCTGAAACTCAACCAGAAACTGAAACTGGTGCCCGGCCATTGCGACCCGACCTGCAATCTGCACGACTGGTATGTCGGTATCCGCAACGACACGGTGGAATGCCTGTGGCCGGTGAGCGCACGCGGCAAGGCCTTTTAGAGAGGCTCACAAGCCAAAAAAATACGCCGGCACAGGTGCCGGCGTCAATACTGGAGGAGTCTGTTTGGGCGAGTTAGTTTACTGGCGCGATGCCAGGTAAGTATTCAGATCGCCGAGGATTTTAGTCTTGTCGACCGCGGCTCCCATCTCGATCATCGCGTCGGCGTAGCGCCCAACGATATCGTTCATGGTCGGTACGGTGAGCTGGTTCAAAATGCCGATGCGAATCTGTGGCGGATCTGACAGTGTATTCCAGATCGCAAAACCGGCGGCGCGGCAACCGTTGACCAGCTCCTTCTCCTTACCCTCGAATTCCGCGGGCAGGTCAAACACCAACAGGCTTGGCATATTCGAGGTGACCTTGCAGCCCATCGCCTCGATCGCGTTGCGCAGGCCTTTTTCGAAGAACAGGTAATCGGCCGCCTTTTGCTCGCGCCCGTGCTGCAACAACAACCGCAGGGCCTCGTGGAAGGATGCTACCGCGTAGCCTGAATGGGTGCGATGGTATGACGCGGTCTCAACATCTTTGCCATCGGCAATACACCAGTGGCGCGCTTCCAGGATCGGGTGATGCACGTAGGTGTAGCAGCCACGCTTGCGCAGCAGCGCTATTACCTTGTCGTTGAAACTGACCGGAGCATAGGTCAGCGGCAAGCCGAGGATACCCTTCTGTGGGCAGGAAGCCCAGGTGGTTACCGCCGGGTAGTCATCGATGTTGAAATAGCCGATACCCAGGCTGGAAACCGCATCGACGATGCCCATGACACCGTGCCGGGCGCAGGCGTCGTTGAAGCCCTGAATATCGTTTATGCGACCGCTACCGGTTTCATAATGCGCCATGAAAGCCCACATCGGCTTGTGTTCGGCCAATGCCGCTTCGACCACGTCGCCGGAGACCGATTGGCCGTGCGCGACATTGATCGTCACCACGTTGGCGGGCTTCGGATTCATCGGATCCTGCGCCAGTTCTGCGGGCGTGGAGGCCTTCAGTCGAATATTGAAATCATCGATGCCGCTGAAGGTACCGTTGACGAAGCTGACCACGGTATCGCCGGGCAGTATTGGTGAAAACGCACAGTCGAGGCCATCCCATCCCGTACCACAGACCGCAAAGGTATGAACATTGGTGGTGCCGAAGACTTCACGCAACATGACCTTGGCTTCCTTCATGCCGCGTACAACGTCGGCCTGCATGTGATCGGCAACACCAGCGGCCGCGAAGCGCTCAAGTACGCGTGGATCGGTATTTCCCGGGCCCGGACCGGCTGCCAGGGTGTGGGGAATTTCAAGCTGTGGGAACATTTCGCAAACCTCCGTTGATTTGTCGTTTAAGTCGGGTTGTGCTGACATCGCTGTGTCTCTCCTGTCTAGTCTTTCGGTATCTCAAATTTCTGTCCAAGCCCGGGTCTTTGTCCGGGGTGCTGGTATTAATCCGGCCGGGAGCCACCCAGCGCCAGGGTAATTTCATCAGCGCTGTGGCGAACGGCAATGCCCAGCTCATCCAGTCGGGCATCGGTCACGCGTGCCTTGGGACCGGACAACGAGATCGCTGCCAACGCCTGGCCATTTTCATCAAAGATTGCCGATGCCACACAGCGCAGGCCGATCGCATGTTCCTCATCGTCGAGCGCATAACCGAGCTGCCGGATTCGTTGCAGCTCTGCGCGCAATTGGGCCGCATTATCGATGCTGCGTTCGGTATAACGAGCCAGACCACGCTGCTGCAATATGCGCGCCAGCTGTTGTTCCGGCATGTTGGCGAGCAAGGCCTTGCCAACACCCGACGCGTGGATCGGCGAACGACTACCAAGGCGGACGATCATGCGCATCATTTCACGTGATTCGACCTGGCTGATAAATACCGCCTCACCTGCATCGATCACTCCCAGATTGACGGTTTCGCCGCACTGCTCGACCAGCGCCTGCATGTGGGGTCGCGCGCTGGCAACAATATCGCGCCGGTGCAGGAAAGCATTTCCGATGGTAAATGCCTTAAGCCCGACAAACCACAATCCCTGTTCAGTGTCCTGTTCGACAAAATCGAATTCCTCGAAGGTGCTGAGCAAGCGATGCACTGTCGCCGTTGGCATTCCCAGCTGATAAGACAAATCGGTCAGGTTTAAACCGCTCGGGGTTTCCGACAGCCGCGCCAACAGGGTCAAGGCGCGAGTTAGCGACTGATTTTTGCCATCGCCGGCACGATTGTTCGGACCCGGGGGACGACCGCGTTTACGCGCGATAGGAGTGACTGCATCGGACATCGGGCTAACATATCAACTCCGCATGGCTAAAACATGTTTGAAAACGACATTTTCGATTTTAAAAATATATTCCAAAATAGATATATATCGGTATTAGATATATTTAACTTGTTGTTTATAATGTATTTTATTAGATATTAATTTATTTTCCGCATAATGGGAATATTTATCAAATTAAACTATTTATGGGATCTTCAGGCAACCGCCTTGCCGCTGCAGGGTAAATTCGCAACCGGGCAAAGCGCACAGATCCATTTTGCGCCTGGATGATCGCCAAGAATTTTTCTTACAATTCCATGACACTGCGCCATAATGTTACGTCAATGCACTGTTTTGCGGAGAGATAATGCGAATAGCGGTATACGGCTGCGGTGGCGTTGGCGCCTATTTTGGTGGGCGGCTGGCGCAGATCGGCCAGGACGTCACCTTCATTGCGCGCCATGAAAATCTTGCAGCCTTGCGCTCGAAAGGCCTCAAGGTCGGCAGCATCGCCGGGGATTTCGTCATCGACCAGGTCAAGGTGACCAGCAATCCCGCCGACGTCGGCATTGTCGATTACGTACTGTGTTGCGTCAAGGCCTGGCAGGTGACCGCGGCGGCGCGTGCGATGCTGCCCATGGTCGGCCCCGAAACCTTGATCGTGCCGCTACAAAATGGCGTCGAGGCACCCGAGCAAATCGCCAGCATCATCGATCCCGCAAACGTAATCGGCGGGCTTTGCGCGATCGTCGCGTTTCAGTCCAGCCCCGGTCATATCAAGCACAGCGGTGGCAACCCTCTAATTCGCTTCGGCCATCTCGACAACCGTCCCGACTCACGCATCAATGCACTGTCCGAAGTGTTCAATCATTGCATCGGCGTCAAATCGAGCATACCCGAGCACGTGGCTGTCGCCATGTGGCAAAAATTCATGCTGATTACCCCCTGGAGCGGCCTGGGCGCGGTATCACGCGCCCCGCTTGGCGTGTTGCTGGAACAACCCGAGACCCGCTCCTTGCTGGTCGAGGCCACCGATGAAATCTATCGCCTCGGACACGCCCGGGGCATTCCCATGCCCGATGACAGTATCGCCAGAACCATGGCCACGCTGGAGGGCATTCCCGCTAACTCGACCACGACAATGCAACGCGACCTGGTGCGCGGGCGGCCTTCAGAGCTGGACGCGCTAAATGGCGCAGTGGTGCGCCTGGCCTACGAAGTCGGTCTCGACATGCCGCTTAACCGTTTTATCGTCTACGGCCTGCGCTCGCTCGAATTGCGCGCACGTGGCGCGCTGCACTTCAACCGGCGCTCCACGCAACGCTGAGGCTGCGCCACACCTGTTATAGCGCGTCAGGCAAGCGGGTTTTCGAGGCTTACGCGGCTGCTTTCATTTGCGGGTATCTCAACGCCCATACCGTATTGAGAGCCAGGGTCGACAATACGATCGCGCCGCCTACCAGGGTATGCACGCCCGGCTGTTCGGCAAATACCAGCCACACCCAAAGCGGTCCCAGTATCGATTCCAGCAGCAACAGCAAACCCACTTCTGCGGCGGAGATGTAGCGCGGCCCGATAAACATCAGTGCACTGCCCACCGGCACCACGTAAAGCCCCATCAGCAACAAATAGCCAAAATCGGCCTGCGATATCATCAGCGGTGATGCCAGCGGTAGCACCAGAATGGCCGTAAGCAGTCCGCTGCAGGAAATCGCCGAGGATGAAGATATGTGCGGGAAGCGGCGCACGAAGCTGAATCCGCAGGCCAGAAAGAAGGAGCCGAATATTGCCGCCAGATCGCCCACCAGCCCGTTCTGTGCATCCGCATTGCCGGCAATACTACCCACAGCAATAATAGCGATGCCGACGGCGACCAGCACGATCGCAAGCAGGGTGCGTGGCTGAATTTTTTCCTGCAACAGTACGCGGCTGATCAGTGCGGCAAACAGCGGCGTCGAACTCAGGATGATGAGCGTATTGGCGACGCTGGTATGGGTAATCGCAAACACGAAGGAAACGGTTCCAAGCGAGTAAGCACCCACCATCAGCATTCCGGGACCGCGCACCGTTCGGTACTGCTGCCAGACGCGATTGGGGTTGATCAGACTGATCATCAACCACATGCCGAAAGACAACAGCAGCGTGCGCCAGAAAATCATGGTCCAGTGATCCGTCTCGATCAATCGCGTCAACAACCCATCGGGGGATATGATCAATACTCCGCAGGCGGTAATCAACACACCTTTTAAATGACTCGATATCATGCGTGGAATTCTAGGATGTTTACAGAATCGACGCCCGCTATTTTTGTCGGCCAGTAGCCATTGCATTTTGCAGCGATCACAGTAAAGATATCGAGAAGCAGCGGCTCGAGCGATAACGCCGTAACCGGCGCATTAGCAGCCAATCACCAAAAACTGACGCAGGCCAACTTGAGCACACACGACGAAACCCGCAGCGGCGCCGAAGTTCTGATCGACGCGCTCAACATCAACGCGGTGGAGAGAATTTACTGTATCCCCGGTGAAAGTTACCTGGCAGCGCTCGATGCGCTTTACGATCGCAGTGAAATCTCGGTGATCGTATGCCGCAACGAGGGCGGAGCTGCCTTCATGGCCGAGGCCGAGGGCAAGCTCAGCGGCAGACCCGGGGTCTGCTTCGTCACGCGCGGTCCCGGCGCCACCAACGCCAGTGGTGGACTGCACGTTGCGCGCCAGGACTCAACACCGATGATACTGCTGATCGGACAAATAGCGCGCAAGGACCTCGACCGTGAAGCCTTTCAGGAGATCGACTATCGACGCATGTTTTCCGAGGTCGCCAAGTGGGTCGCGCAAATCGATGATGCCGAGCGCATACCCGAGTACCTGAACAGGGCATTCAGTGTCGCCACCAGCGGTCGTCCCGGGCCGGTAGTGCTAGCCCTGCCCGAAGACATGTTGACCGACCTGACCGCAGTAAAAGACGCCAGGCCGACGCAACCGGTCAGCACCGGTCCGGCGCCAACGGACATGCCACGCTGCGCCGAATTACTCGCCAGCGCAGAGCGGCCGCTGATCATCGTCGGCGGCAGCGGCTGGAGCGAGGCCACGCGCCTGCAGCTGCAACAGTTTGCCACCGCAAGCGGCATCCCGGTCATCAATTCGTTTCGCTGCCAGGATTTCTTCGACAATGAGCACGCCAACTATGCCGGTGATCTCGGTATCGGCGTCAATCCCGGCTTGTATCGGCTGGTTGAAGAGTCCGATTGCCTGTTGGTGATCGGGGCCCGTCTCGGCGAAATGACTACCGGTGGATTCAGCCTGGTCGATATCCCCTGCCCACAACAATGCATGATTCATGTGCACCCCGGGGCCGAGGAACTCGGGCATGTTTACCAACCCGATCTTGCCATCAATTGCAGTTCGCAACAATTCATCGCAGCACTCGTCGCCAACGACGTGAATTTCGTGAACTCACCCACCTGGCAGGAACAGGCGGATCTTGCTCACCAGCAATACCTCGACTGGAACCGCGCGGTCAAGGTGCCGGGCGACGTCCAGCTTGCGGAGATCTTCCACAGCCTTCGCGAACTCACCGATGCTGACACCATCGTCTGCAATGGCGCCGGCCTCAATACCAGCTGGTTACACCGCTTTTTTCGCTACCGTCAGTATCGTAATCAACTGGCACCCACCAGCGGCACCATGGGATACGGCCTGCCGGCGGCGATCGCGGCAAAATTATGTTATCCCGAACGCTGCGTAGTGGCGGTGGCCGGCGACGGCGATTTCCTGATGACCGGGCAAGAACTCGCGACCGCGATGCAATATCAGTCGAATATCATCGTCATCGTTGTCAATAACGGCACCTATGGAACCATACGCATGCACCAGGAACGTGAATACCCCGGCCGCGTCATCGGCACCGACATGGTCAATCCCGACTTTGTCATGTTGGCACAAGCCCATGGGGCACATGCAGAACGCGTCGTCAAAACAGCGCAATTCGAAGGAGCGTTCACGCGCTGCCTGGCTGCCGGCAAACCCGCCCTGATTGAAGTGCGGCTCGATGCCAACATCCTGACACCGACCATGACCGTGGACAGCATGCGCGCACGGGTCCAGTAGGCGACTTTTATTTCAACTGAATCGAAGTTACATTGACGATGTTTTAGCGGTGAGTGTAAGCCGACTGCCAAGTCTTAAACTTTTGATAGTATACTGCCGTCTCTGGCCGGCCGACTGGAAAACAGATGGATATTGAAGCGCTTTTAATGCAGAGTCTGCAGCTATTGGGCCTTGGAATGGGCGCGGTGTTCGTCATTCTGGCATTGATGATCGTAATCATTACGATCGTATCGAAAATGGTTCCGGAAGAAGTGATCGCCGTACCCGTCACAAAAACACATGGCGAAGATCCTGCGCACATCGCGGCGATTACTGCGGCTATCCATCTACATCGTAAGAAAAGGTAACCAGAAATGACCAAACCGTTGTTAATTACCGACCTGGTGCTGCGCGACGCGTCGCAGTCACTGCTAGCAACGCGCGTGCGTATCGAAGACATGCTGCCGATTGCAGCGAAGCTCGACCAGGTTGGCTTCTGGTCGCTGGAAACCTGGGGCGGGGCAACCTTCGACTCCTGTATCCGCTACCTGGGGGAAGACCCCTGGGAGCGCCTGCGCCAGCTGAAGAAAGCCATGCCAAATACGCCCATGCAAATGCTGTTGCGTGGTCAGAATGCGCTTGGTTACCGCCACTACGCCGACGATGTCATCGAAAAATTCGTCGAACGCTGTGCCGTCAACGGCATGGACGTATTCCGCATCTTTGACGCCATGAACGACATGCGCAATCTCGAAACAGCGATCAAGGCGACGATCGCGGTCGACAAGCATGCCCAGGGGGCACTGTCTTATACATTGAGCCCGGTGCACAACGTCGATCTGTGGGTCGATATGGCCAGGCAGCTCGAAGACATGGGCTGCCACTCGATCTGCATCAAGGACATGGCCGGCCTGCTCAAACCCTATACCGCCGAGGAAATGGTCAGCCGCATCAAGGAGAGCTGTGCGGTCCCACTCACCATCCACTGCCACGCGACCACCGGTCTTTCCACCGCAACGCTGATGAAAGCGATCGATGCCGGCGTCGATATGATCGATACCTCGATCTCGTCGATGAGCCAGACCTACTGCCACTCGCCAACCGAAACCTTTGTC